>VFQQ010000447.1_pt1 | contig 83088 bp, 51 predicted proteins | sample 3512341 | NCBI WGS metagenome assembly VFQQ01 (sample SAMN10412373, study PRJNA504923) | tailings metagenome | isolation source: Relicate 2 Philex TSF1 revegetated site | place: Philippines: Tuba, Benguet | collected 2017-08-29 | reverse complement strand
TCTCCACGTCCGTCTGCGTGGAGTCGTTGATGGTGAAAGTGCGGGCTTGCCCAAGGTTGAGGGTGCCGGCGGTGACCGTGGCCGTGCCAGAATTGACCGAGGCGGTGTAAGTGATGTTGCCGTTGAGAGAGAGCGGGCTGCCATTGAGGTTGAGGGTGGCGGTGGTGCCAAGAGGCCCGTTGCCCATGGTCAGGGCGCCGATGCCTTGGCCGCCGTTTTGCAGGTCGAGAAGGCCGCTGAAAATGGTCATGGTGCCATTGCCGACGGAGGAGCTGGAACCGACGATCAGGGTGCCGGCGGAAATCGCCGCCGATCCCAGGGCGGTGGTGCCGGTATGAGTGTTGAGGCCAAAGAGGGTGGTGGTGCCGGTGCTGGTGACAGCAAGGTTCGAGGCGGCCGTGCCACCGTTGCTGATAACACCAGTGACCACCGTGTCGCCGGTGCCAGTGATGGTGAGCGTGCGGGCGGTATTGCTTTCGGAGAGGTTGACCGGGCCCGCAATTGTCAAAACGCCGCCCGTGATGCTGCTGGTGAGAGTGCGGTTGCCTGAGTTGTTGAGAAGAGTGCCGGTGATTTCGATCGACTCGTTTCCTGAAAAAGTGAGGTTGGAGGTGAGCGTGATGTCATTGGCAATGGCGTCGTCGCCAGTCAGGGAAGTGGAGGCCTGCAAACTGCTGACGGCGGTAACGAATAGGGGGCCAGTGCCCAGGGACTCTTTGTGACCCAGGATGGTGGTGCCGCCGCCGAGCGTGGTGCCGCCGGCATAAGTGTTGGCGGCGGGCAACTCAAGGACACCCGCGCCATTGCGCAGAATGGCGCCGTTGCTGATAAGGCCGGTCAGCACGGCTTTGTCGTCCAAACTGTTGGTGTTGTCATTGACGGTAATGGTGCGGCTGAGCGGCAGAATGGTGCCGCTGACCGTCCCGTTGGCGGTGGCGTTGGCGCTGATGGTGACAGTGGTGCCATTAACGATGTTGGTGATGACCGAATTGGCGGGAATGCCGGTGCCGCTGATCGGCTGACCTACCACCAACCCGGCCGTGCTGGCCATCGTGACGTTGGCGCTGCCGTTGGAGGTGGTGATGGGGGAGACGCCCGCGGAACCTGAATCCGCAATGCTCAAGTCAAGGCCATGGGTGAAGGTGACGACATTATCCGCGGAACCCGAGCCGAAAACGAGCGCGGAACCCTCTGTCACAAAAAGCGGCGTCCCACCCCACTCCAGCGTGGCGGGGGCGCCGGGGATAGTGACATCAAGAACGCCGCCCTGAGCGGAGAAACCACCGCCCGAGAGCCATTGGATCTCGTTGGATCCGGCGCCGAGGGCGCGATTGAAGGTGCCATTGCCCTCAAAGACGCCGCCATTGAGGACGATGTTGTTGTTGAGAGAAGCGAGCCCGTGGATGGCGCCGCCATCAAGTCGAAAATCCCCAGTGAAACTGAAGCTGCCGACACCAGTGATGTCCAAGGTGCCGACGCCAGCCTTGATGAAGGTGCCGCTGCCGGTGAGGGAGGCCACCTCCAGGGACAAATCGACCGGAGAGGTGAGGTTGTCGGCGATGGTGAAGGTGGGGGTGGCAGAGCCGAGCACGAGGGAGGCGCCGGTGATGCGGGCGGGGATCGTGCTGGCGGTGGCGGCGTTGCTGGCAGTGTAGGTGACGTTGCCGTTGAGGGTGACGGTGCGTCCGGCGCCGATGCTCAATTCGGCATAAGTGCTGGCGGCGGCGCCCAAGGTGAGCAGGCCGCCGATCGTTTGATCCCCCGTGGTGCTCAAAACTTCGAGCAGCCCGTGGTTGACGGTGACATTGGCCCCTCCCCACTTGCCGGCACCGTCCAGGCGCAGGACGCCGGTGCCATCCGAACTGTTGACCACGGTGTTGCCAGCGTAGGTGTTGGCACCCGTGAGGGAAAGCAGACCGGTACCGGTGAAGGTGAGGTTGCTGGCAGGACTGCTGGCGCCATTGGTGATGGCGCCAGTGATGAGAACATTGCCCGGGCCAGTGATGGTGAGGGTGCGGTTGGTGGCATCGTTGGAGAGATTGACCTGCCCGGCAAGGGTGAGCAGCGCGCCTGGATTGAGGCTGGAGTTGAGGGTGCGGTTGCCGCCGCTATTGAGCCAGGTGCCGGTGAAGGTGAAATCCTCATCGCCGGAAATGAGGGTGGTGCCGGTTTGGGTGACGTTTTTGCTGATGGTACGGGCGCCGGATCCGCTGGAGAGATTGACGTTGGTGAGCGTGAGGGCGCCGGTGGTGCCTAGCGAATTGTTGTGATGAATAATGACGGACCCGGCGCTGAGGGTGGTGGCACCCGTGTAGGTGTTGGCCTGCATTAATTCCAGCACACCATTGCCAGCCTTGGTCAGGCCGCCTGTTCCTGAGATGATCCCTGAGAGCACCGCCTTGTCATCGCTGGAATCGACATTGTCAATGACCTCAATGGTCCGCACAGCGGCGTTGGTGTCGATGTTGTGGGTGAATGTTACAGCCGCATCAGAGGTGGTGGAACCAAGAATGAGATTGGTGCCCGTGGCGGCGAAATTGCTGGTGGATCCCCAAACCAGGGTGGCGGGGGCGCCGGCTAGAGTGACGGTCAAATCGCCCCCCTGAGCGGCGAATCCACCCCCTCCACGAGTGGCGGACCAGGAAACCTGGCCTGCTCCAGTGCCCAGCGAGCGGGTGAAGGTGCCGCTGCCGGCAAAGACGCCGCCGTTAAGCAGAAGGTGGTTGTTGGGAATGTCGCCGGCGAGACCGCCCTCGCTGATGACGGTGGAACCAGTGTAGGTGTTGGCTCCCGAAAGCACCAGGGTGCCGCTGCCGAGCTTGTTGAAACCGATGGCATTGGCGCCTCCGTTCAGATCCCCAATATTTGCCGGCAAAGTGGCGAGGAGGCCCGCTTCCACATGAATGCCGAAGAGGGAGTTATTGGCGAAACCACCGGAGGCGGAAGCCAGTCCCATGAGTTCGCTGAGGTCATCCGAGGAGAAATGATCGCTGCCACCAAAACCGAAAGCCAGCGTGGCGCCGGCATTGACCACGAGATTGCTTTCCGTCCAGAGGGAGCGGTCGTTGTGGTAGAGCGCCTCCGGGCGGGTGAGGACAAGGGCGCCGCTGGCAACGGTGATAACGCCGGTGTTCCGGTTGATGCCGGAGAGAACGAGGGTGGAATTGGCGCTGTTTTGGGTGATGCTTGTGACATTAATTCCAATCGGAGCGCTGATGGTGGTGGTGCCGATGGCGGTGCTGCCATGCGTGATGGAGCCGAAGGGATTGATCATTTCTCCCGAGAAACCAAGCGTGGCGGTGGTGGCATTGTTGCTGATGGTGAGATTGCCGGCGCCAAAAACACCGCCGGTGAAACCGGAGACGCCGGTGGTGCCGATGCGGCCGAGCACCACGTCATGACCGTGCAGATGAACAGAACCAGAGAAGATGACGCTGCCCGTGGTGGTGGCGGCATTGACCCGGGCGAGACCGTTGTTGCCGCCAATGACGTGAATCGGGTTGGCGTAAGTGAACGTGTTGACCGCCTGGAGGGTGGTGTTGGCGCTGCCGCTGGTGTTACCCAGAAGAATGGGGCTGGTGGCGGCGCCGAACGTGGCGGCGTTGTTGCCTCCAGTGAGGATCCCCTCCTTGACATGAAGCGCGCTGATGCTGTTGGCGGCGCCGCCCAGGGTCAGGCTGCCGTTGCCCATCTTGGTGATGGCATGGTTGCCGGCGCCGATGGCGCCGATAGTCAGGTTGGTGATCGCCCCCGCAGTGTTGTTGACGACCTCGAAGGTGGAGGGCCCGGCAAGGGTGGTGGCGCCAAAGGTGAGAGTCTGGGTGCCCGAGGTGGCGAGGTTGCCAGCGACAACGGTAAGTTTGGAGGCGTTGAGGGTGAGGGCGCCAAGAGTGTGCGCCAGTCCCGCGCCAGCCGTCAGACGATCGGTGGTGATGGTGACCTCGCCGTTGATGGTGGTGGCGCGGCCCAGGTTGCGCGCGGTGGATTCGGCGATCTGAAGGTTGCCGCCATTGAGAACCAGTTGGGCGGTGCCGCTGCCAAGACCGGTAGTGCCAGCCGCAGTGACCCGGAGAACGCCTTCATCGAGGGTGATGGTACCGGTGTACCCGGGATTCAAGCTGGAGATCAGCAGGGTGCCCTCCCCGTTCTTGGTCAGATTTTCAGAGCCGCTGAAAACGCCGCTAATCTGCAAACTGGTGAAGGCGGCGGTGGTCCAGGTCTGCGCGGCGCCAATCACCATGGGGGCGGAGATGCCGACCGGATTGGCGACACCGGCAGTGACGGCGATGCCGGCGTCACCCAAAGTCAGGGTGCCGGCCTCACCTTGAGCAATGGAAATCGGACCGGTGCCGGGGAGGAAACGCAAGCCCCTGACACTGGCGGTGGTGCCAAGCTCGGTGCTGATGGCGCCGGTGCCGGCGGCGGTGGCGCTGAAGAAGAGTATATTACCGGAAGTCGGGGCATAATCGGTAATGTTGACGCCAGCGGTGTCAGTGGACCAGTTTGAGCCACTGAGGTTGAAGCCGCCCCAGGTGTTATTGGCCTGACCGGTCCAGTAGAGATTTTCATTGGAAATCACCTCGTCGTTCACGATGAGGGTGACCGTGCCGATCCCCGTGTTCACTGCGAGTTGGTAACTATAGCCCAGAGGCAGCGAACCCGTGCTCAAAAACTCCTCGCCAGTGATGCTGGCGGCGCCCGTGATGAGGTCATAGCTATTGCCGACGTCAAAACTGGCCAGCGAAATGCCGCTGATCACACCGCCGCCAGCGTTGACGACAAGGCTGCCGCCGCCGCTCAAAACGATCTGATCGGAGACGCCGTTGACTCCGAGGTGGAAGCCCAGCGTGCCGGGGGTGGTGGCCGTACCAAGAATCAGATCGGCCCCAGCGGTCATGTTCCAAGCCGCGGTGGTGTTGTCGGCGTAAAGGTTGAAGACGCCGCCGGCCACATGCAGTTCGGAGGTGCCTGTCAAGGTGCCGGCCGAAACCGACAGGGTGCCGTCCTGGATCAGCGTCGGCCCGGTGTAGCCATTGACACCGGAAAGGGTGATGGTACCGGGGCCGTCCTTGATCAGTCCAATGCCGCCCGCGCCGTCCTGAATGGAGCCGGCGAAAGTGGTGGGCGCCTGCGCCCCCCGGCCAATGGCGAACATCGACAATGTGGCTGCGGCGTTGTTGGTCACCGTGCCGGCCGCCGCTCCCGTGAAAGCGCCGACACTCTGGTTGGTGCCGTTGAGATCAAGCGTCCCGGCCGTGAGGGTGAGGATGCCATTGCCCAGAGTGCCCGCGCCGGTCATTCTGAGCGTGGCGGCGGCATTGTTCAGGGTGACACCGCCGCTCTGGTTGTTGCGGCCCGCCAGCGTCAACGTGCCCGTGCCCGTGTAGGCCAGCGTGCCGAGAGCGGTGCCGTCCACAATTTGACTGTTTATCGTAATGTCCCCATTGCCAGTGAGAGTGGTGATGCGGGCGGTAGTGCCGCGGTCCACGAGCACGAACAAGTCGCCATTGAAGCTTAGCAGACCGCTGTTGTTCACCGTCAGAGTGCGGGCGCCGCCGCCGTGGACCTCCACATTGCCGGTGAAGGTCAGGTCGGCATCGCCAACGATGGTGCTGTTGAGATTGACATTCAGGTTTGCCAGCGTGGTGTCGAAGGCGCCGAAGTCAATCCAACCACCAAACGCGGGAAGCGCTCCCGCATTGCCGTTGCCCAGCACCAGATTCATGGAAACCGGCAGCACCCCTTCCGCTCCAAGAATCAAGGCACTGCTGGCAGCGGCAGCCGCCGCGTTGCCGACCACGGTGAGGCTTCCAGTAAAGTCCACCGGCGCGTTGATGGTGAGAGTGCCGTTGCCAACTTTAGTCAGCCCGCCCTCGCCCCCGCCGCCGACGGCATCTTGGATGACGATGTCCATGCCATTGGTGTCGAAGATAGCGCCGCCGTGGTTAAAGAAGGTGGGACGCGCGGAGGGATCGAAGGCGGACCCCGCCCAGCGCAAGCCACCGCCGTAGAAGTTTAAGTCGCCCGTGCCCAGCGCTTCCATAAAGGAAACCTCGATCAAGCCCTGATTGAACCAAGTTCCGCCCTCATAGCTATTGTAGTTGGTCAAGGCAAGAATGCCCTGGCCCGCCTTGATCAATCTGGCGGTTCCGGTAGTCAAAGGAGAGGCAATGGTCAGGGTGTTGGTGGCATTGGTCACATACATGTGGTAGTCACCCGCGGCACCGACCGTCAGTCCGCTGAAACCATCGAGCGTGATGCTGTTGCCGGGTGTCGTGGTGGTGGCGAGCAAGGCGCCGCTGATCAGGGTCAAGGTGTCCGACGCCGATCCGGTGATGGTCAGGTTGCTCGCCGAGGAGTCCAGCACCAGGGAATTGATGGCTTTGCTACCCGATGCCAGCGGCGCGCCGGGATTGGCGGCGAACCGCACGTTACTGTTGCTCGATGGCGCCAGCCCGTTATAGCCGTCCGCGTTGAGGATGTACTCGGTGGCCAGGTTGAGAGGGCGGAGACCCTCGGCGGCGCTGACCCAGGTGACGAAGGAATTGCCCAGCGCCAAAGCCACGTTGGCGTCCGTGGTGGACTCCACCAGTCCGGCAGCCCCGATTATCCAGGGAACGATGCTGATGGTGGTGGTGCCGGCGGCGCCGGCGCCGCCCACCACTCCAGCGGGGGCCACGGCCGGGCGAATCCGTCCGCGGGCAATGGTGCCGCCGATTCCCAAGTTCTGGCCGCGCACCAGCAAGGTGGCGTTGTTTTCGCGAACCAGGCTGTTGATGATCAAGTCGCTGATACGGGCCGTGCTGGTGCCCGCGTTGGTGGTCGCCTGGATGACGTTATGGCCCGCGCCAATCGTGACTGTGCCAAGGGTCTCCGCGCGGGTGCCATCCTGGTTTTCATTGCGCAACCACAGGCCGCGGGTGGTGGCGGCGGTGTTCAGCACGTTCGCCGTGTTGCTGAGCCGGATGGGAACCGCATTGCCGACACGGTCGATGCTGGCATTCTGATCCTGGTCCATCAGCAATTCACCACCGCCATTGACGGAAAGGCTGGCGATGTTTGGCAGGCGGCCATTGAGCACATCCAAATGCAGCAGCCCGAAGTTGACGATGACATCGCCTGTAAAGTTCACATTGTTGCCCTCCAACTCCTGCGTGTTGATGCCGCTTTTGATGAGGGTGCCGCCGCCCTCCAGGGTGCCTATAAAAACCCGCGTGGCTTGCGCCGTGTGAGCGACAAGCGTGCCCGTGCCGATGTTCACGAGGCCGCCCAGCAGACCGCCGCCCGCCAATCCGCCGGTGCGCTCCACTCCATTTTCGATGTCGAGCGTCACCCCCGGCTCGTTGCGCATGGACAGGGCGGAATAGCCCAGAGCGTGCCCGCCTGCAATCGTCAAAGTGCCTTCGTTGAGGAAAGTCAGCCCGAAGTGGGTATTGAAGCCGCTGAGGGCCAGCCCCCCCGCTCCCGTCTTGACCATGCTGGTATTCCCCACCAAAGACGAGCCGATCTCAAAAGCGCCGCCGGTGTTGTGCTGGTGAACGAAAAGCTCGGCACCGGCGCCGCCGCCACCCCGGAGAACGCCCCCCATGATGGAGGCAGTTCCCATGCCGACATTCGCGGAGACAAGAATGCCTCCGCTGTTGACCATCAGCATGTCACCCGCCGCGATGCTCACAGTGGAAACCGCGTCCGCCGCTGCGAAGCGCAGGCTGTTGATGTTCATGCTGCCTCCCAGCACGCCGAAATAACCGGCGCCGTCTGTCAGATCCTCACCTGGCAGCCAAGTGCCGAGGTCATCTTTGACATTGGAAGAGATGAAGGACGTGATCTGGCCGCCGGACACCGAGGCAAACTCGCCGTTGGCGGTGGCCCAGCCTCCGAGCAACGCGCCATTGGTGTTGGATGAACTGGTCTCGACCGCGCCGCTGCCGGGAGTGAAATCCAGATTGAGCGTGCTGTTCGCATTGCGCGTGATGCCGCCCAGATTCAGGGTGAGCGTCTGGCCGACGCCGTGCTCCAGGATGATGCGCGAGCTGCCGGCGTTGAGCGTCAGGCCGCCGACGCTTTGGCTGCTGGCGTCGAGGGTGTTTCCGGTCAGGAACAACCGCGGACCGGCCATGACCAAAGCGCCGGTCGAGATTTTTTGCGTGTTGTTGACCGTGAAATCCAGGATCGTATCACCCAGGTTGAGGGTGGTGACGCCGGTGAAAGTGTTGGTGCCTTTGAGCACAAGCACACCGTTGCCGGTTTTGGTAATGCCGTTGGCCCCGGTGCCCCCGTCCTCGATGTCCGCCTCGATGATCATCTCGATGGCGGTTTCTGGCGAGGCGTTAATGGTAAAGGTGCGGATGGTGTCAGCGGCAAGGTCCGCCGTGGTGAGATTGAGCGTGCCGGGCAGAATGCTGGCGGTGCCGGTATTGGTGGTCTCAGTGCCGGTGTTGCCTTGATACGTGATATTGCCGCCCAGATTCAGGATGCCGCCGTTTAATTGCACGCTGGCGGTGCCGGCCGCGATGCTGGCGCCACCCATGGTCAAGCTTGTGATGTCCTGGCTGCCATTCTGCAAATCCAAGACGCCTTGCCGCACAGTGAAGGCCGCGGTGGCGACGGTGACTCCCGGATTGATTTGCAACGTGCCCCCAAAGACCTGTGTCACGCCGGAAGCCATGTTGGCATTCAAGATGAAAAGCCCCTCATCCAGCTTGCGGATGCCGGCGGCGCCGGTGTTGGTAAACGTGCCGTCCATCGTGAGTGTGCCGCCGCTGCCGACCTCGATCCGGAAGTTGCCGCCGCTGGTCTCCTGGATGTCAATGTTGCCGGTAATGGTCGCGCTGGTCGCCCCCTGTTGAAGACGGATGTATTTTTCATTGCCGCTGTTGCTGACAATGAGGTTGTTCGCCAAAGTGATGCCGTCGCCCAGCTCCAGACGGGTGTTGGTCGTGGTCAAAGTGATGATGCCTGAACTCAGCGCCTGATTGTGCGACATTCTCAGGACGCCGCCGCTGATGTTCGTGTTGCCTGAGTAGTCGTTCGCCGCAGTCAGTTCGAGCAGTCCCGCGCCGCTCTTGGTCAGAGTGCCGTCGCCGGTCAGCTTGCCGGTGATGCGCGCATAATCGCTGCCATAAACCGTGTTGTCGAGCACCTGAATGGTGCGCACGGTGGCCGCGTCCACGCCGTTGAGGTTGATGTCATTGCTCAAGGTCACCAGCGCGTCCGCCGTGGCCGAGTTGAGCAGCAACTGGCCGGTGCCGTTGACGAAGCCGTCCGTGCTGTCCCACAGCAACGGGGCGCCCCCGTTGAGCGTGACCGTCAAATCCCCGCCGCGCGCCGCGAAACCGCCGTTGCCATTGGCCACCCATTCCACCGTGTCAATCCCCGGAGTGGTGCTGGTGTCGCGGGTGAAAGTGCCGCTACCCTCAAACACGCCGCCGCCAAACACAAGGTGGTTGCTGGCGGAGATGACCCCGGTGAGCGCGCCCGCGTTCACCCGGTAGGCGCCGGTGAACCCGCTGGTGTCCATCGACGGACTGATGAACAAGTTGCCGGCTCCCGCCTTGATGAGAGTGAAGTCGCCGGTCAGGGCGCCAGCGTCCAACACCAAGTCGATGTCCGCGGTGGTCGTGTTGCCCACGGTGACCGTGCGGTCAGCGCCGCCCAAATCCAGCGTGCCCAGGCCGCTGATCAGCGCCGGTTCGGTGTTGCCGTTGGTGCTCGCCGTGTAGGTCAGGTTGCCGCCCAGGGTCACCGTCCGGCCCATGCCAATGACCAGCTCGGCGTAAGTGCTGGCCGCGTTGCCCAAAGTAAGAGCTCCGACTGTCGTCTGATCAATGCCCGAACTCAACACCTCGACACGGCCGTTGGCGATGGTGACGGCGCCATTGCCCCACTTGCCATCCCCGTCCAGACGCATCACGCCATTGGCGTTGTTCATGGTGGTGGTGCCCGAAAAGGTGTTGGAACCCGTCAAAGTCAGAATGCTGTTGCCGGTGTAGTTGAGGGCGCTGTTGCCGGTGCCAATGCCGTTGGAGACCACGCCCGAGATCAGCACCTCGCCGGGACCGGTGATGGTCAGCGTGCGCGCCGTGGTGGCATGCTCGGAAAGATTCACTTGCCCCGCCAGGGTGAGCAACGCGCCGGGGTTGAGGCTGACGTTCAGGGTACGGCTGCCGGTGTTGTTGAGCCAGGTGCCGTTGAAGGTGAAGCTGTCATCGCCGGCAATGATGAAGGTGCCGCCGTGCGTCACGTTATGATTGAACACCTTGGCGCCGGAGCCATCCCCCATCAACGTGCCGGAAGTCAGTGTCATGGCCGAGCCCAGGCCGAATGCCTGGCTGCTGCTCACCACAACCGTGCCAAGCGCCCCGGGATTGAGGGTGGTGGCGCCAGTGTAGGTGTTTTGGCCATTGAGCCTGATGATGCCGTTGTTGGTGGTGAAGGACAAAGCGCCGGAGGCGGCGCCGTCCACGATCTGGCTGTTGATGGTGATGTTGCTGGAGACAGGGACGGCAGCGGTCGAACCCCCGGCGATGGTGAGGGTGCGGGCGGTGGTGCCGCGATCCACCAGTACGAAGAGGGGGCCGTCAAAAGTCAGCAGGCCGGTGGTGTTCACCGTCAAGCTGCGGTTGGCGCCGCCGTGGGCTTCCACATTGCCGGTGAAGGTCAGGTCCGCCCCGCCCGTGATCGCGCTGTTAACATTCAAGTTAAGTCCGCCTAAGATGGTGTCAAAAGCGCCGAAATTCAGATGCCCGCCGAGCACGCTGCCCAGCACCAAATTGGCGGCCGCCGGCAGAACTCCCGCCTCGCCCAGGATCAAGGCGCTGGAGGCGGTGGCTCCACCCGCGATGGTCAGAGCGCCGCTGAAGTCCACCGGCGCGTTGAGGGTGAGGGTGCCCTCTCCCAGCTTGGTGAGCCCGCCGCTGCCGCCGCCGCCAATCGCGTGGTTGACTTCCACCATGTTGCCGTTGGTGTCAAAAATCGCCCCGCCAGTCCCAAAGTTCGTCACCCGCGTCGAAGGATCGAAGTCCGCGCCCGCCGCCCAGCGCAGGCCGCCCCCGAAGAAGTTCATCCCTCCAGAGCCCAGGGCGTCCAGCGCGGACACCTCGATCAAGCCCTGATTAAACCAAGTTCCCCCGCTGTAGGTGCTTGCCGTGCTCGTCAGCGCCAAAATGCCCGCGCCGGACTTGGTAAGCGACGCCGCGCTGCTGATGAGCGGAGAGCCAAGGGTCAGGGTGCTGGTCAGGTTGGTGACATAAATCGTGTACTCACCCGTATTGGTGGTGATCCCGCTAAAACCGCCGAGGCTGAGGCCATTTGCCGGCACCGTGGTGGTGGCCAGCAACGCGCCGCTGTTCAACCCCAGGGTGTCTCCCGCGGCGCCAGTGACGGTCAAGGCTCCCGCGCTGGAGTCGAGCACCAGCGAATTGATGACCCGGCTGCCGCCGGTGAGCACGCCGCCTGGATTGGTGGCAAAGCGCATGTTGCTGTTCGTCACCGCCGCCAGCCCATTGTACCCCGCCTCATTGAGGACATACTCCGAGTTGAGATCAAGCGGACGAAAACCCTCGGTGGCGCTCACCCAGGTGACGAACGAGTTGCCCTGGTTCAGCGCCACATTGGCGTCAGTTTCCGTGTTCGACACTCCGGCCGCCCCGAGCATCCAGGGCACGATGCTGATGGTCTGCGATGTCGCGGCCCCGCCGCCGCCCACCAATCCCGCAGGCGCCGCGCCGGTGGTGATGCGGCCACGGTTGTTGGCGCCGCTGCCGAGCGCCTGCCCGCGCACCAGCACCGTGGCGTAGTCGCTGCCACGGGTCAGGCTGGTCAGGTTCAGGGTCGCAATCCGCGCCGTGCTGGAGCCGGCATTGGTCGTCGCCTGGATGACGTTGTGCCCCGCCCCCAACCGCACCCCGCCAAGGGTCTCCACCCGGTCGCCGTCCTGGTTCTCGTTGCGCAGCCACAAGCCACGGTTGTTCACCGTGTTGATCGTGCCGATTGACGACATCGCCGTGTTGTTGAGGAGGATGATGGCGGAATTGCCGATGCGGTCCACACTGGACGATTGATCCTGATCCGAAAGCAACTCGGCGGCGTTGAGTGTGAGCAGGGGCACGTTGCTAATCCGGCCCGCACCGCCATCCAAGTGCAGCAGCCCGCCGTTAACGATCACGTTGCCGGTAAAGTTCTCGCTGAACGCTTGCAACACTTGGGTATTGGCGCCGACTTTGACGAGGTCGCCGTTGCCTGCAAGCACGCCTGAATAGGTGCGCGATGCCTGCGCCGTGTTGGCAATGAGCGTGCCTGACCCGATCTGCACCAAGCCAGCCCCCGTCACGCCGGCGGAACTGGCCAGCCCGCCCACCCGCTCGACCCCGTTATTGAGGTCCAGGACCACCCCCGGCGCGTTGCGCACCGTGATCGCGGAGAAGTTGGAGGCATGCCCCACGCCAAGCAAGAGCGTTCCCTCCTGCAAAAAGGTCACCCCGCGATGCGTGTTGTAGCCGGAAAGTTCCAGCACGCCATCGCCAGTCTTGTTCAAGCCATTGGCTCCGGCCAACTGAGCGGCGATTCCGAACACCGCGGCAGGGTTGTGCTGATGCACAAACAACTCGCCCGCGCTCAAGTTTGACGAGGTCCCCAGCAGAATGCCATTGATGAGGGAGGCCGCTCCGGTTCCCACATCCGGGGAAACCAGAATGCCGCCGCTGGTGAGGGTCAGCAGATTGCCCCCCAAATCCGCCACTGAAGCCGCGTCCGCGGCGCCGAAACGCAGGCTGTTGATGGTCAGCGCGCCGCCCAGCGCCCCAAAATAGCCGGCGCTGTCGGTGATGTCTTCTCCCGTCTGCCAGGTGCTCACGTCATCCCTCACTGTGCCGGACAGCGCCACGATCTCGCCTTCGCTGACGGAAGCGAAATGGCTGCCATTGACGGTTGCCCAGCCCCCCAGCACCGCGCCTGAGCCGTTGCTTGCGCTCGTTTCCACCGCCCCGTTTCCGGGATCAAACTGCAAATCCAGCGTGCTGTTGGCGTTGCGTGTGATCGCCCCCAGTTGGAGCGTCAGAGCCTGATCCACGCCGTGTTCCAGAACGATACGGGCGGCCCCTGCGTTGAGCGTCAGACTGCCAATGTCCTGGCTGCTGGCCTGCGAGTCATTGCCCAGCAATCTGAGCATGCCGCCCGTGGCCATGACCACGCCGCCGGTCGCGAGCTTTTGTGTGTTGGACATCGAATAGTCCAGCACCAACTGGCCGTTGTTGATGGTGGTCAGGCCCGAAAAGGTGTTCGTGCCTTTGAGCACCAGCACGCCGTTGCCAGCTTTGGTGATCCCGGCCGTGGCGGCCCCGTCCTGAATATCGGCCTCAACGACCAACTCCGTGTCGGTTTGCGTGGAATCGTTGATCGTGAAGGTCCGGGTGACCGCCGTGTCCGCCACCCGCGTCAGCGTCAGCGTGCCGGCGCCAATGGTCGCCGTTCCGCTCGTGCTGGACGCGGTGTAGGTGAAGTTGCCCGCCGTGCTCAGAGTGCCGCCGTGCAGCAGGATTTGCGAGGTCGATCCCAGCGAGCCCGCCCCGCCCATCGTCACGGTGGTGATGTCCTGCGAACCGGCCCCCATCAAGTTCTGCAAGTCCAATACCCCTTCCACGACCGTGACCGCGCCCACCCCGATGGCGGCGCCTGTGTTGACCTGGAGTGTGCCGCCCAGCACCTGCGTCGCGCCCACGTAGGTGTTGACATTGGTCAAAATGAGCGTGCCTTCGCCCACCTGACGGAGCCCCGCACCGAGGCCGCTCACGACGCCGGTGAGCGTGATCGTCCCGCCATGGGTCTCAAACCGGAAATTACCCGCGGTGGTTTCCTGAATGTCGATGTTGCTGCTGACCACCGCGCTGGTCGCGCCTTCCTGCAGGCGGAGAAACTTCTCATTGCCAGTGTTGCTGACAATGAGATTGTTGGCCAGGGTGATGCCATCGGCCAGCTCCAGGCGCGTGCCGGTGTTGATCAAAGTCACCTCTCCGGCGCTCAGCGCCGAGTTGTGCGCCATGCGCAGCGTGCCGGCGCTGATGGTGGTGGTGCCCGTATAGTCGTTGGCCGCGCTCAGTTCCAGCAGCCCGGCGCCGCTCTTGGTCAGGCTGCCGATGCCGGTGAGCTTGCCGGTGAGGCGCGACTCGTCCGTGGCATAGGCTGTGTTGTCGAGCACCTGAATGGTGCGCATGGTGGCCTCATCCACGCCGTTGAGATCGATCTCATTGGAAAAAATTGTCGCCGCGTCCGCCGTGGCCGAGTTGAGCAGCAACTGGCCGGTGCCGTTGACGAAGCCGTCCGTGCTGTCCCACAGCAACGGGGCGCCCCCGTTGAGCGTGACCGTCAAATCCCCGCCGCGCGCCGCGAAACCGCCGTTGCCATTGGCCACCCATTCCACCGTGTCAATCCCCGGAGTGGTGCTGGTGTCGCGGGTGAAAGTGCCGCTACCCTCAAACACGCCGCCGCCAAACACAAGGTGGTTGCTGGCGGAGATGACCCCGGTGAGCGCGCCCGCGTTCACCCGGTAGGCGCCGGTGAACCCGCTGGTGTCCATCGACGGACTGATGAACAAGTTGCCGGCTCCCGCCTTGATGAGAGTGAAGTCGCCGGTCAGGGCGCCAGCGTCCAACACCAAGTCGATGTCCGCGGTGGTCGTGTTGCCCACGGTGACCGTGCGGTCAGCGCCGCCCAAATCCAGCGTGCCCAGGCCGCTGATCAGCGCCGGTTCGGTGTTGCCGTTGGTGCTCGCCGTGTAGGTCAGGTTGCCGCCCAGCGTCACCGTCCGGCCGCTGTCGATCATCAATTCCGAATAAGTGCTGCTCGCGGCGCCCAGAGTAAGCGTGCCGCCAATGACCTGATCCACGCCGGTGGCCAGCACCTCAACCCTGCCATTGGTGATGGTGAGATTGCCGGCGCTCGCCAGCAGGCCGGCTCCGTCCAAACGCAGAACGCCATTGGCATTGTTGAGCGTGAAGTTGCCGGTGGTGAAAAGGTCCACTCCATTGTCAGCCGTGCGCCTGCCCAGCATGGTGAGCACCCCGCTGTTGGTGTACACCACGTTAATGGCCTGACTGGACCGGATGTCGCCGTTGAGAGTGGTGTCGCCGCTGCCATTGATGTTCAGGGTGCGGGCGGCGCCTGGAGCCGTGTAGTGGATGTTGGCATTGATGGTCAGCAAACCGCCCGCGCTGAGGTTGTTGGTGAGTGTGATGGTGCCGGAGGTGTTGTTGGTGACCCAGTTGCCCGAGACCGGGGAGATGGTCAGGCTGTGGCCCCCGGTGAAAGTCGGGTTCACGGCCGTGGTGGTGGTGTTGGTCGTGTAGGTGGCGGGGGCGATCGTGCGCTCCGCGCCGTGGGCAAAAAGGGTGCCGCTCAAATGCGCCAAAGTGCCAGTCCCCAGGGCGGTGTCACTGCCCACCCCCAAGGCGCCGTGCAGGCCTGAGGCGGTGTTGACACCGAGGGTGACGTTGCCGCTCATGCCGCTGTTGTCCCCAGCCAGAATCCAGGTGGCGCCGCCATCCACGGTGAGGGCAAGGGCGCCCGCGCCGTGATTCGCAAGGTCGCTGGCGATCATGTTCCCGGCCGTGCTGGAGCCGCGCAAGAACAGGATTTTGTTCTGTGCCGCCGCGATGTCGTTGACCACATTGGTCAGGATCAGCGGGCCGGTGCCGTCGGCGTGGATTTGATTGCTGGCGGAGGTGGTGTTGAGCCGGATCATGCGGTCGCTGACTTCGCCGGGGCCCACGTATTGGAGAATTCCCCCCACGGTGGTGCCGTTGCCAATCTGCACCGCGCTCCCGGCGGTGTTGGCGTTGGTGCTGTCGCCTACGCTGGACGGTCCGGGGTTCAAACTGCTGCCCAACGAGGTGACCACTAAAGTGCCGCCCTGGATGGTGGTGGTGCCGGTGTAGGTGTTGGCTCCCAGGAGCCTCAAGGTGCCGGCGGTGTTGGCCTTGATCAAGCCGCCTGTTCCGCTGACCTCACCCGTGAGCGTGGCGAAATCCGTCCAGGTGCTGTTGTTGTCAATGACCGCGATGGTACGGTCCGCCCCGTTCAAATCAAACGGGTTGCGAAACTCGACCTCGCCCAAGGCCGAAACCGAACCGAAGACCAACTGCCCACCGTTGGGCACAAAACCGCCGCTGCCCCAGGTGAGCGCCGTTTCGGTGCCCACACCGCCCAAAGCCACGGTCAATTTGCCAGCGTGGGCGGCGAAACCGCCGCCGCCCGTGCTGCCACCCCAGGTCACCGTGCCGGTGCCGGCCACCGGGGTGTCCGTCACTTCGCGGTCGAACACGCCGCTCAGTTGCAAGACGCCGTTGGTGGTGCTGGTGCTGAGAATCAACGGACTGCCGGCGGGCAGGCTGCCGGCGGAGGCGGCCACCAGCACCCCGCTGTTGATGGTGGTGGTCCCGGTGTAGGTGTTGTTGGCGTTCCCCAAAATCCAAATGCCGGTGTCGTTTTTGACCAAACTGGTAATGTCGGCGCCGACGCCGCTGTCGGTGAGGCGGGGATTCAGACGGTTGTCCCCAGTGGAAACGCCCGCCAGAGTCAGGGTCTTGGCGCCAACCACGCTGTGCTCGATGTCCCCGTGGCTGCTCCAGATGAGGGCGTTGTTGTTGGTGACCGAACTGGTGATGGTGCCGCCACTGTCACCCAGGGTGAACAGGCGGTCGGTAGTGGCGGAAACGGAACCAAGTGTGAGGTTGCCATTGATCAAGGACCCCCGGTAAATGAGCGTGCCGCCGGCGAAGACCAAATTGGCGGCGGCGTTGGAAGCGGCGCCGATGCCGCTGGCCTGGCCGCCATCAGCAAGGTGATCCACGGTGACGGTGCCGGCGCCCAGGGTGGTGACGCCGGTGTAGGCGCTCAAACCATTCCAAACCTGGGCGCCCGTGCCGGTTTTGGTCACGCTCAACACCCCGCTGCCGTCCTCAAAGCGCCCGCTCCAGGTGCCGGTACCATTGGCATTGCCCACAGTGAGGGTGGCCGCGCCGCCATTGTTGGTGATGACCCCATTGCCATTGAGAGCGTTGATCCCGATGGAATTGCCGCCCAAGTCCAAACTGCTGCTGGCGCTGGTGTGGGCGCTATTGTGGATGCGCAGCGCCGTAAAGGTGGTGGCGCCATCACCACCGAGACGGGCACCCGCACCCAACACCACCGAGCCTTCCAGAATACGGACCTCGCCGGTGTTGTTGTTGCTTGTGCCGTTCAGAATCAAGGTGCCCAAGCCATCTTTGGTCAGGCCGCCGGTGCCGGGCGTGGCATTATTGAGGCTGTTGTTGATGGTCAGCGTGTCACCGGCCAGATTGACCCGAATGCCGAGAGCCTGCGTGCTGGGAGTGCGCAGGAGCCCAGGCCCGTCAATGACAGAATTGCCACCTGAAGCAATGATCACGCCGTGATTGGCAGCGGGCGTGGTGGTGCTGGTTGCGTTATGCACAATGAGGTCCGCGTTCAACGTCAGGGTGACATCACCGTCGAGCTTGATCGAGCGCTGCGCCGCCGCGGCATTGATCTCGGTGTCGGTGTCAAACCAACCGTGGGCGCCGCTGGTCACCGTGTTCAGGGCGGCGAAGTTGGCGTCCGTGCCGTAAATCGGGGCGCGCACCACACCCGCATCGAAAAACGCCACATCGGCACCGCCGAAATAAATCAGCCGATTGCTCTGGTAGCCCGCCAGGGCGCCCACGGTGATGGTGTTGAGGTCGTCAGAGATGAAATTGAGGGTGTTGTTGTAATTGTTCGACCCCAATCCGGTAAAAGTGAGGCTGGCGGTGCCGCCCGCTCCAGGGGTGACCTTGACCGTTCCGGCACCCGCGGTCGGCGTCAGCGCGCCGAGCGCTTCCAAGCTGTTCTGGCCAGCGGTGCCCACGTACTCCAAAATGCCGCCCGCCCCGCCGCTGATAGCGTCCGTGTTGAAGGTGATGACATTGGTATCACCGATTACATTGCGGGAACTGATGCCGTCGTGACTGTCCAAAATTTTCAGTGTGCCGTTGGCGATGGTGGTGGCGCCGGTGTAGCTGTTGGCGCCCGCCAACGCCCAAGTGCCGGTGCCGATCTTCAGGACCAGTGTATTGCCAGAGGTTCCGTTGGGGATGCTGCCATTGATGGTGTTGTCAGCGGTATTGCTGCCGCCAAGAGCAAGCGTTTTGTTGGCAGTGGCAGCGGAGGTGAAGCTGCCATTCAGGATTACCGGGTCAGACCCCGATTGGTTGGCGTAAATATTCGCGTTGCCCCCGGAACCGGCCAGATTGATGGTTTTGTTTGTGGTCAAACCCGCCGGCGAAGGGGTCACTAAGGTGCCGATAATCAAGCCCATGGAAGTATTACTGGAACCGATGTTAATGGTGCTTGTGTTGTTGCCGAGCGAGCCAAAATCCGTGATGGCAAGGCCGCCGCCGGTGATGTTGACAGCACCGGAGAGATTGCTGGCGGTGCCCAGAATGGTCAACTGGCCGCTGCCGCCCTTGGTCAAGGCGTGGGCGGCGCCAGTGGCGTTGATGGACCCCTCGATCAAAGTGTTGCCGTTGCCGCTGAAGGTCAGTGTGCGGGCGGTGGTGTAAGCGTGGTTCCAGAAGCTGGCGTTGCTGAAGGTCAGCATGCCGCCCATGTTATTGGCGAGGGTGTTGCCGACGTTGTTGCTCGTCATCGTCGCGTTGCTGAAAGTCACGCCGTAACCATTGCGGCTGTTGAAGGTCAATGTGAGGTTCGCCGCCATCGACAACGCCCCAAACGCAACCGTTCCCCCCACTCCCTCACCGCCGAGCGCAGAGCCGGCAAACAAGGTTGATGAGGCGGAAAAATAAACGTTTTTCCCCATGGAGTTGACGCCGGGAAGATCTGACCGGATTTCGATGGTTCCGCCGTTCAGATGCAGCGTCGAGTTGGCCACGCTGCCGAAATTCGTCCCCGTGTCAGCGGCGGTGGCAAGCCGAATGCTGCCGCCCGCGCCGACTCGCAGGGTGCCGCTGAAGCCACTGGTGTCCACAGGCTCAAGGATCAGGGTGCCGGCACCCAGTTTGTACAGGCCGCCAGTTCCCGTAAGAGCACCGGTGAGCTTGTAACTGCCGATGCCCGCGGCGTTGTTGGTGCCAAACATGAGGAAGTTCGCCGCAGGGCTGCCCTCCACATGCACATCCCCCAGCGTAAGCAGGCCGTTAGCGGAGGCCATCAGGGAGCCAGTGGCCGCCGAGGTGACGGCGCCGCTGATGCTGTTGTTGCCGACGCTCACCAACGCGGCGCTGCCCCCGCCGATGTTCCCCGAATTGCTGACGCCGCCCGAATTGGGGCCAAACCCCTGCAACGACACGTCCCGCGCCAGGTTGATGCCGCCGCTGGACATGCCGTCCAACACCAACTGGCCTCCTGGAAACCCGCGTGGTCCGGCACCGGAGATGACAATGGCCGATGTGTCCGCGCCAAGCTGGGCGGCAGCGCTGATGATCAACGAGCCATTGGCCACATTGGTCATGCCAGTGTAGTGATTGGCTGAATTGGTCAGACGCAAAGCACCGCCACCCAGTAGGGCAAGACCTTCCGAACCACCAAGCTGCGAATCCAGCACCAGCAGGTAGCCACGCCCCACCGTGACCAGACCGCCCAAGGTCAAATCTCCACCTGTGAAATGATAGTTATCTTGCACCCGCAATGCGCCTGCCTGGCTTCCCGCCCCCAAGAGAATAAGCTCTCCTGTTCCCGGCACAGGCGAGCCAAACCAAACAGCGTCCGTCAAACCCGGCACACCCCCGCTCCAATTGCCCGCCTCCCACCAGGTATTGTCGATCAGACCTGTCCACAACTCCTGTGCCCGCAAAGGCAGGCCATGCGCCAGCAAGACGGAGGATAACACCAAAGCAGCCCAAACACGGCGGCATTTTCTTTTCAAAGAAACGACACGGCCACTGCATGAGCGACTAACAGTGAGGTCTGCTGCGGGGGTGCGGTTGACATGGGGTGTTGGGGCAAATCGACGCATGGCAGGCTTGGTTGAATGGTGGATTGGAGATAAGGCTATCTCCAATTTGAATTAATACGAAATCGTCAATTCAAATGCTCTTTCACGAGGCGCCCATCGGTCAATGCAAACATCATACGGTAAAGTATAGATTGTGTTATACTGTTGGTTTATTTTAATGCTATTATTGCTTATCGCGAACACCGCGAAGGCTTATCCGCCTGCTAAAACACCTTCACTCAGACAGCCCCGCCTCGCTGCTCAATCGAACTGCCACCAGCCCGGAACTCCGCCCAAGAGCGCCTGCCGCAGCCCTGCCTAGCTGCCGGGAAAATGCGGCGCGCGCCCTGACGCGAAGATAATAAAAAAGGGCGGGATTGGAATCCCGCCCTTCCCTTCAGCTTATGGCAGCGGCGCAAGCGACCCCTGACCACTCTGGATCGGTGTCAAGGCGTTGTTGGGCTGCGCCTGCGTCGGCAATTGCGGCAGCAGGAAGTACCCCAGCGCCTGCGTCCCATTTTCGTCCGTCACGATCATCGCCAGGATCGTCACCACCCGTTTGATCGCCGTTGGCTTACCCCCCAGCACCGGATTGGGCTGGTTCAACGTGAATTTGATCGTCACCAACCCCGTCTTCGTGTTGATCGTCGCACTCACCGCGCGCGGATTGCTCAACGCGGGCACCCCGGGCACCGTCACCTTGTTCGCCCCGCTCACATGCACCGCCACCTGCCCCAACTCCGGATTGGCCCCCGCCACCAACGGCAGTCCGAGCACCGCGTCGTTCACATTGGCCTCCAGCATCTGCACCACCGCGTTCGCGGTCCCCACCGGCACACTGCCGTCTATCCCCATCACCGCCGTGCCCGCCACCGGCGCCACATAATGTCCGCCCACCACTTCCAGCAGCTCTTCAAAGCCAGCCTTGTACACCCGCGCCTTCGGACTCGGGTCCGCTGGCCGCCTCCAGCTCAATCCGCCATCCGGCCCGTCCGCAATCGTGTTGTCCGTCGGGTTCCCCGGCACCTGCGGGTCGATCACAAAGTGTCCCAGCACCGAACCGCGCGCGCTGGCCGCATACAGCGTCCGGAACACCAGCACCTGCCCCTGCGGCCCCACATACGTCGCCGTTGTGAACGCGCTGTTGTCCGCCAGCCGCCCGCTCACCGTCAGCCGCCCGGTCGTGGCGTTGACCGTGAAGCTCAGATAACCCGTGCCCTGCGGGATCAGCGCCGAGTCCCCGTCCTGGATGTTCAGACCCGCCGTGTAGTACCCCGCGTAGGCGGTCGCCAGGTTCGTCTTGCTCCAAGTGTTCAGCCAGCCGTTAATTTGGGCTTGCCCGGGCGTGTCGATGCTGCGGACATGGCTGTCGGCATAGACGATGGTCTTGCTGGCCGCGCTGATGGCGAAGGTGACGAGCAGCGGCGTGAGTTTGGCGCGTTTGACGGCGATGGTGGTCACCGGATTTTGCGGATCGTCGCTGATGCCCAGGGGGCCTTTGCCGCTAAAAGTCCTGGTGCCCATGGTGACCCGCGCGGTATAGGCGCCGGTCTTGGTGACCTTGACATTGATGACTCCGCCAAGGTTGTCATTGAGCGGATGGCGGTCAATGGGTCCGGTGAAGTCGCCAATCAAGTTGCCGTCGAGCTCGCCGACTTGCAGGGTGACGACGAGGCTGGCGGCGGGCGCAAAAGCGTTGGAAGCGGTGATCGTGAGGGTGAACGAGCCTGCGGCTAGCGCGCGGCCGGTGATGCGGCCGTTATTGTCGATGGCCAGGCCTCTGGGCGCGCCCTTCATCGTGAATCTGGCGGCGGCCTTGGTGGCATCCTCGACCCCGGGCGAGGATTCCGCCAGCGGCAGCGCATAATCGTACCAGGCGCCCACGGTGGTGGCGGGCAACTGGCCGCCAGGCACCGTGCCGAACTGGGGGGCGCTGGTATAAACGAGCACTTCATTGGCGCCAGCGTCCATGGAGCCAGCAAGTGTGGAAAGGCGGCAGGTGTAAATGTGCCGGCCGGCGGCAAGATTGGAAGGCAGCGTGTAAGTTCGGCTGTTGGCACCGAGGACGGGTTCCCCATCTTTCAGCCACTGGTATGCGATGCCACCGGCAGGTCCGGCGGTGATGGCGGTGAGCACCGCCGAGGTTCCGGAACGCACGGGCAGGCGTCGCGGATTGGTGTCCACCACCACCACGTAGGCCGGATCAGAGGTGGCGCTGCTGGAGCCTGAGGCCAGGTTGTTGGAGGCCACACAGGTGTAGAGACCGGCGTCGGCAAGCGTGACACCATAAACCGCAAGGGTTTCGGTGGCGGCACCGGCGACGTTTTCTCCGCTGGCGTTAGCCCCATTGCGCCGCCATTGGAAGGTCTGCGGACGGCCGCCATTGGTGGCGATGCTGAGCGTGAAATCGTCTCCCAGGGCCAGCAGTTGGTGGTCTGGCTGCTGGGTGAAGGTAATGGCGGCCGGGCCGACGTGGAGTTGCGCGATCTCGCTGGTGAGCACGCCGCCGATCGTCGGCGTGATGACGACACGGTACTGGCCCTGGGTGGCAAAGCTGACCATGACTTCCAGGGTGTCGGTGCCGGCGCCGGCGAACTGTTCATCGTCAACGATCGCCACGGGCACGCCGCCGACGATGCGCTGCCACTGATAGGTCAGGGAGCCGCCGCCCTCGACGACGACGGTAAAGACGGCCGCGTTGCCCTCGGGCACGGTTTGGCTGGCGGGCTCCTCGGCAATGACGCCAAGCTGGCCGACGATGAGGGTGGCGGGATCGCTTTCAGCAGTGCCGATGGTATTGCTCACTTCGACTCGATATTCGCCGGCGTCAGCAGGGGTGAGATCCGTGAGCAGCAGCGTATCGGAGTCGGAGTCGCTGATCTCAAGATCGTCCTTGAACCAGACATAGGTAAAGGGTCCAGGACCGGTGGCGACCACCTGGAATTGATGACTGCCGCCTTCGACAGCGGAGGCGTTCTGCGGATGCTGCGTGATGACCGGCAGGGCGGAGACGAAAAGCACGGCGGGGTCGCTGACAACCTCGTCGTAGGGGTTGGTGACACGCACTTGATAGGAGGCGGAGTCTTCCCATGCCGCCGAGGGAATTTGGAAGGTGGCGGAGATGGCTCCGGGGATCTCATCGCCATCCTTCAGCCACTGGTAGAGGATCGGATCGCTGGCCACGCCCTCATTGACGGTGACGGAGTAGGTGACGAGTTCGCCCTCCTCCACGACTTGGAAAGCCGGCTGCGGATGAACCAGGATTGCGACCGGCACTCCGTCGCCGGAGACCGTCACAGTGAGGCCGTTGGCCCCGAGCTCGGTGGACCAGGTTTTGCCGCCGGAGAGAGCGGGCAGATTGTTGGCGATGAGGGTTTCGAGCACGGAGGAGCTGACGCCGTCGCCAAGCAAATCCCAACTGAAGAGTTGGAATGAGGAGCCCTCCGTGGGATCGTAACCAAAGTCGAGGTTGATAAAGGCAAAGAGGTTCGACCCCAGTGAGGCGAAGGTTTGTGCATAGATGGAGGTGTAATTGGTGGCGCCAAGGTTAAAAGTGAGGGAACTGAAATCACCGATGCTGAGGCTGCCTTCGATGCGGAACTCCTCGATGCCGGAGGTGACGCCGGGCAAACCTGGGATCAATTCCGGGGCGTTGCCGCTCGATCCGCCAAGCAGCATGACATCGCCGTAGATCGTCCCGACACCGCCAAGAGTGGCGTTGGCATAAACAGAGACGAGACTGGCGGTGAGCGAGTCGGCAATGAGGAAGGCGCCGCTGTCACGGTGCAGAATGACGGGACCGCTGAGGTTGACCGGACCGTTGACGGTCATGGTGGTGCCCGTGCCGGTGCCGGATTTTTCAAGGGCGCCCGTGCCATAGAGACCGGCATTGAGTGTCAAATCTCCCGTGTGATTGAAGTGGAAACCGCCGCTGGCGACGATGCTGCCGCTGCCGTTGAGCTGCGGCGCAAAGCCGCTGGTGCTGACCTTGCCGACATGGACGACGTGGCCGCCGAGGTCGAGGGTGGCGCCGCCGAGCACGCTCAGGTCACCTCCGGTGACGGCGTTGTGCGCGCCGAGGATGACGCTGCCCTGCTCGATGCGCGTGGCGCCACGGTAATCAGCGGTGCCGTTAAGAGTGAGGGTGCCGGCTCCGAGCTTGGTGAAGCCGCCCTGGCCGCCACCGCCGATGCCGTTGGCGAAGACGAGATCATGATCGCCAAAGTCAAATATGCCGCCGCCGGTGTGGAGGAGGATTTGACGCTGGCTGAGGTCCTCACCGCTGTAATCGGGGGCGAGGCGCAGGGCGCCGCCGGCGAAAGCAAGAACGCCGCTGCCGCCGCCGATGTTGGCGAGGCTGGAGATGACAAGCGTGCCCTCATTGAGGGTGGTGCGGTTGCGGCCGCCGCCAGCGGTGTTGGCGGCGGTGAGGACGAGGGTGCCGTTGCCGGACTTGGTGAGGTCCGCGTGCGAAATGAGCGGGGAGTCAATGGTGACGGTGTGGGTGCCGTGGGTCTCGTGGGTGAAGGTTTGACCCGTTGCGGCGGCCGTGGCGTTGACACTGAGGAGAAACTGAGTGGCGCTGAGGACATCCACGATGGTGGCGCCAAATGGAATGTTGGGTCCCAAGACGCGCTGGCCGACGACCAGGTTGGCGGTGCTGGCCACCGTGACCGTGGCATTGCCAGTGGTGGTCGCGCCGCCGGTGAGCACGCCGCCGCTTTGCTGGGTGACAGTGTAGAAGAGGTACTCGTTGGAAGTGCCGACTTCGATGCCGTCGTCGAAGCCGTCGAGAGTGGTTTCATAGGCGGCGTTGACGTCGCTGCTGGTGTAGCTGAAGAGGAAGGCACCGCTTTGGTTTAGGAGCTTCTGTCCGGCGCCCGCGCCGCTGACGGTGAGGGTGGGGACGGCCTCGTTGTTGATGACCAGGGAGTTGAGGGTGCGTCCGAGCAGGCCGGTGAGGTCGGCGTTGAGCGTCTCGCGGGTGTTGTTGGTGGCGCCGGCGGTGGCGTAGGTGGCGTATTCGGAGAAGCTCAGGGGACGCAAACCGTCGGTGGTATTGACCCAGGTGACGAGGGTGTCGCCGTTTCTGACACCGAGGGCGGCGTCGGAGGTGGCGGAGGCGGCGGTATAACCGATGACCCAGGGCAGAATGCTGATGGTTGTGCTATCAGCGGCACCGCCACCGCCGATCTGGTGGGTGGCGAGGCTGTTCTGCGGGCGGATGCGGTTGCGCTGGCCGCTGGCGGCGCCGAAATTCTGGCCGCGCACGAGGGTGGTGGCGTAGTTTTCGCGGCTGAAATTGGTGACGATGAGACTGCCAATGCGGCTGGCACTGGTGCCGCCGTTGCTGGTGATCTGGATGACGTTGTGACCGGCGGTGAGGATGACAGCGGCGACGGTGTCCTCGCGGGTGCCGTCCTGGTTTTCATTGCGGAACCAAAGGCCGCGGCTGGCATTGACGCCGGCGGCGTTGAGGCCGGCGGTGTTGTTGAGGTAAATGGCGGCGTTGTTGTGGAACTTGTCCTGGCTGCTGCCTTGATCCTGGTCGTTGAGCAGCTCGCCACCGCGATTGACGGTGTAAGTGGCGGCGTTGAGCAAGCGCCCAATGCTGTCGAGGAAAAGCAAGCCGTTGTTGACGACAACATGGCCAAAGAAACCCTGGCTGTCGTTGTTGAGGATTTGGTTGAAGGCACCGTCCTTGACCAGGGTGCCGCTGCCGGTGAAAAGGCCGCCGTAGGTGTTGTTGTAGCTGCCGTCACCGCCGTTGGTGTTGAGTGTGAGGGTGTGCTGGTTGAGGTTGACCGTGGCAAGGTGGCGCAGGCCGACCGCATTGCTGCCCCCCAGAAGGCGCCCGATGGTTTCGTGATCGAGCAATTCGAGAACGCTGACGCGGTCGTCCTCGAGACGAACCAGGGAGTTGTCCCCGATGGCGTTGCCGCCGGAAACCTGGATCACGCCGTTTTGCAGGTTGGTGGGGCCGGAGTAGGTGTTGTAGCCGGCGAGATGGAGGCTGCCAGGGCCGGTCTTGGTCACGCCGTTGGCGTTGGCATTGGTCGCTCCGCTCGGGCCGATGTTGGGGATTTGAGAGGAGATGGTGAAGGGCACCGTGGTGTCCACCGTGGCAATGATTTCATTGACGCCGGCGTTGGGCAGCAGCACACCGCCAAAAATACCGGCCCCGGGGGCGGTGACTTGATCGGTGACGAGGATGCCACCGGAGGCAATACGGAGGAGGGCGCCATTGGCGACTTGCAACTGGGAGCCGGCGGCGTCGTTGAAACGCAGGCTGTTGATGGAGATGCTGTCGCGAACACCGGAGAAACCGCCCGGGCCGTCAGTCACATGCATACCCGCGGTCCAGGTGGTGACATCGTTGGCCTCGGTGGAGATCAACCCGACGATATTGGCTAAACCATCACGGGTGGCGAACCAAGTGTCGCCATTGAATTCGCGCACGGTAGCGTAAGCGGCGGCATTGTTGCCGGCATCACTTCCCAGTAGTCCGGTAATGCCGCTGATGCCCGTGGTGTTGGAAATGATGCTGCCGTTTTCAGGCAAATTAAAGCGGATGGTGCCGCGAAAAGTGCCGTTGTTGTTGAAAGAAGCGCCCGTTTGCACCGCACGGTTGAAGGCGGCGTTAAAGACAAGGGTGACTTCCTGACCGCCGGCGCCACTGACGAGACTGATGATGTTGTTGCCGCCGCTGTTGAGATTGAGGTTGGTGACGAGCTGTGTGGTGGGATCGAGGTCGTTGCCAAGAAGGACGAGTTCGCCGCCGCGCATGTCAAAACCCCGGTTTGAAGGCACTTTGTTGGTGTTGGAGAGGGTGTAATCCAGAATAAGGCGGCCGGCATCCAAGCGCGAGATTTGGTTGAGCGTGCCGCTCTGGGTGAGGCCGGTGTTGTTGCCGGTGAGCAAGAAATCGCCGAGGCCAAATTTAAAGATAAAGGCGCTGCCGGTGATGTCGGCATGGATTTCGCCGCGGCCCATGCGCAACCCATTGTCAACGTTGTTGGCGACAGTTTGGTTGAACACCAGTGTGCCCGGGCCGTTGACGATGCCGGTGAAGCCGTCGGCGGTGGCGCCGACATCAAGGCGATACAGTGTGACTTCGTGGCCGTTGAGATTCATCACCGTGGTGCCGGCGTTGGTGCCGTCGGCGAGGGTGATGCCGCGCAGGGTGCCGTTGTTGTTGGCGGTGAATTCAGTGGTGCCTAGCGGGTTGTCGGCCTCGATTTCAAGGATGGAATTGCCGCGCACAAAGAGCCGGGGATCGGTGTTGCCGGTGGCGGCCGAGGTCCGCTGCAGCACGTTGGTGGCGGCGAGTCGCAGAATGGACTGGCTCGCGGTGCTGTTGACCACGAAGTCGTCACCCATGATGACGGGCAGACCGGTGAGGGTCCAGTCGCCGCCAGTTTGCACCATGTCGGCCTCGATGCCAGTCATGGTGACTCCACCGCTGATGACGCCGGCGCCGCCGTTGGTGGAAGTCAAAACGAGATTATTGCCATTGACAGCGGCGGTGCCAGCGGTGTTGGCCAGGTTGTCGATGGTGATGGGGCCCGCGAACTCAATGACGCCGGTGCCGTTGGCGGCCAGGCCCGAGTTCACCGCGATGGTGCTGATGGGGCGGTCGAAGGTGAAATTAGCGGCGCCGCCATAACCGAGCAGACCGCCGCCGAGGGCGATGGGGGTATTGCCGGAGCCGAGCGGACTGAGCGCGAGCTCACCGACGTTGCTGACGGGGGCGGAGAACTGCAAGGTGCCCTGGGTGACATAGATGCTGGCGAAGTCATTGGCGCCGCCCAATTCAAGGATGCCGTTGCCGGTTTTGTTGAAAGAACCTCCGGTGATGTCGCCGGAGAGCACGTTTTTGTCATCCGCAGTGAAGGTGTTGTCGATGGCCTGGAAGCGGATGATGGGAAGGAAGGAGATGGTGCGCGCACCGCTCTGGTTGGCATTGGCGGAGAGCGTGATGGTGTTGCCGACAATGCTGCTGATCGTGGCACCCGCCGCGATGCCCAAGCCGAGCACAGGCTGGCCGACGGTGAGGTTGGAGGCATCGGCGACGGTCAAGGTGGCGCTGCCATTGGTGAGCGTGACGGCCTCGCGCAGATAAGTTCCGGTGTTGCCGACATCGATGTCATTGGTCAGGGTGGCGACGTCGTTGGCGGAAGTGGATCCCATGCGCAGGGTGCCGGTGCCGGAGAGGAAACCGGCGGTGCTGCCGAAGATGAGCGGGGAGCCGCCGTTGAGGGTGACGGTGAAGGGACCGTCCAGAGCGGAGAAGCCACCGTGGGCGTTGGTCAGCCACTGCAACTGACCGGCGCCGGCGCCAGTGTTGAGGGCGAGACTGCCCGCGCCCTCAAAGGTGCCGCCGACGAGCGCGGTGGCGTGCGTGTTGAAGACCAGGCTGTTGGAATTGGTGGCAATGGCGGCGGGACTGACGACAAGCGCGCCCTCAGCGACGCGGTAGGTGCCGGTGAAGCTGTTGTTCAGGATGCCGCTGAGGTTGAGGGTGCCGGTGCTGGTTTTGTCCAGGATGCCGGAGCCGGTGAGGTTGTCCATGCTCCACACCGCATCGACCACCACGCCCGCGGTGGTGGAGTTGACGACACTGGCAATGAAGGTGCCGCTGCCGACATTGAGGGTGCCGGCCCCGGTGGCCACGGCGGTCTGCACCGTGGTGGTGGAGTAGGTGTAACCAGCGGGGGAAAGCGTGCCGCCCGCGCCAATATTAACCAGGGAGAAGGTGCCGGCGGCGCCGCCGCTCTGGGAGAAGGTGGCCACCTGCTGGTTGAGAGTGTTGTCTATAAGCATGGTGCCGGCGGCGACCACCAAGTTGCCGGTGCCAACCAATCCGTTGTCAAACAAGCGGAGGGTGCCATTGACGTTGTTGAGGGTGGTATTGGCGCCAGCGCCAGCTCCTGTGCCGCTGCCGACAGTCGCCAGATTGGCGCCGCCCAATTCGAGCAAGCCATTGCCATTGTAACTCAGATGGATGTTGAAAGACCCGGTACCCGTGGGCACGGCGATGTCGCCAGCGACGACCGTGTGGCCGGTGCCTGAGAAGAGCCAGGTCCGGTTGGCGGTGAGGTTGGCCGTGGGAATGACATTGCCCAGGGTGAGCGTCTTGCCTGCGGCCAGATTGTTGACCAGGGTCGTGTCATTGGCGGCATTGAGAATCTCGGTATTGCCAGTGAACGTAATGCTGTAAGCCCCAAAGACGCCATTGGTGGTGTTGTTGGCCAGACGCAAAACATTGGAAATCGTGCGGTCGCCGTCGTGGGCGAAGATGTTGCCGTTGCTCATGGAGAGGATGCTGCTGCCCAGGGCGTCATTGTGGCCGATGCCCAGGGCGCCGGCGTTGGCGCTGGTGAGGCCGCTGTGCGTGTTGGCGCCGGCGAGCACCCAAGCGGTGCTGCCATCGACTGTGACGTTGAGAGCGCCGCCGTTGTCCGCAAGCACGCTGGTGATCATGTTGGTGTACGGGCTGGCACCGCGCAAAAAGAGGGTTTTGGCCCCGCCTACCATGTCATTGACGACGTTTTCGAGGACCAGCGGACCGCTGCCGTCGGCGTGAATCTGGGCGCTACCGGTGGTGGCGTTGATGCGAATCTTGCGGTCGCTGGTCTCGCCAGCACCGAGGTAGAGGAGGATGGCCCCGCCCGTGCCGCCATTGCCGATGGTGATGGCGTTGCTGTCGTCAAAGGTGACGCCGCTGAGACCGACACTGGTGGGGGTGTTGAGGGCGTCGTCGCTATGGCCGAGACTCATGACGCCGAGGGCGCCCTGATTGACATTGGTTTCCCCGGAGTAGGTGTTGTCGCCGGTGAGCCGGAGCAGACCGCCGCCGAGCTTGCGGATGCCGGTGAGGCTGTCATCTGCGGAGATGGCGCCGGAGAGGGTGGCGGAGTCGGCGCCGCTGTTGGCGTTGTCGTCCACGCGGATGGGCCGCAGGCTGCCGCCGGCGACCACACCGCCGGTGTTGCCGACCGCGGTGGCGGTGGAGTTGGCGCTCATTTGCACCTGGAAGCCGTTCAGAACGGCAATGATGTAAGCGCCAGAGGCGAGGTTGGGACCGGAGATGCTCTGGCCGACGCGCAGGTCGGCGGTGCCGGCTGGGATGGTGACGGTGGCGCTGCCATTGACGGAGTCATAGACCAAGCTGCTGGTGCTAAGACCGTCGGCGGTTCCCAGGGAGAAGTCGGAGGCGAGCTCCACCTCGTTGAGGGAGATGGCGGTGGTGCCCTGGGCGCCGTTAAATATGAGTCCATTGCGATTGTCGAGGAAGCCCGGCGTGGAGCCCCAGACGGGAGTTCCATCCCAGGTGACGGTCAGCTTTTCATCGCCGGCACTGAATCCGCCACTGAATTTGGCCGTGTTGGGCAAAGGAGCGGCGAATTGCATTTCGCCGGGACCAAACCCGATGTTGCGGTGAAACGCGCCTTGGGATTGCAACGTGCCGCCGTCAAAGACAAGATTGGAATTTGCAGACAGCCCCTGGCCGTCTTGGGCTACGAGGATGCCCTGCTGGATGGTGGTGGCGCCACTGTAAGTGTTGTTGGCATTGCCAAGCACCCAAACACTCACGCCGGTTTTGAGCAGGCTGGTGACATTGGCGCCGATGCCGCTGTCAGTGAGGCGCGGGTTAAAGGTGTTGTCGCCCTGGCCGCTGCCGCCAAAGGTGATGAGCTGCGGGCCGCTGACCGCGTGCACGATGTCGCCATGATTGCTCCAGACAATGGCGTTGAAGTTGGCGGCGTTGCCTTCGAGGCGGGCGCCGGTGCCGGCGAGGGTGAACAGGCGGTCGGTGCTGGCGGAGGTGGCGCCGAGGGTGAGGTCGCCATTGCGCAGGGCGCCGGTGTAAGCAAGGCCGCCATTGCTGCCAGTGAAGACGAGGGAGGCGGCGTTGCTGGCGTCGTCGGTGGCATCGCCGCGGCCGATGCTGCTGTCCTGGCCGATATCGGCCATCACATCCACGGAGAGCAGGCCGGAGCCGCCGATGGCGGTGGGGCCGGTGTAGGTGTTGCCGCGGCTGGTGAGGGTGATGGTGGCATTGCCGGTCTTGGTGAAGCCCAACTGTCCGGCGCCATCCTCAAGCACCCCGCTGAAGACACCGTCGCCGCCGCCGTGGCCCGCGGTGAAAACGGCGGGGGCGGCGCCGTGGTTGGTGATGCGGCCGTTGCCATTGAGGTGCATGACGCCAATGCTGTTGCCGCCGAGGTCGAGCACCGTATCCACCCCGTGAATGCGGAAGGTGTTGAAATTGAAGAGGCCGTCACCGCCGAGGCGCGCGGCGGAGCCGAGCACGACAGTGCCCTCCAGGAGGGTGATGGCGCCGGTGATGGCGTTGGCACTGTTGAGGACAAGCGTGCCGGCGCCGGTCTTGTTGAAACCACCGGTGCCGATGAGCGGATTGTTGATGGTGAGGCTGTCCACCGCCTCGTTGACACGCAGGCCAAGGACGGCGATGCCGGCGCTGACGGCGCCGCTGCCGTTGATGACACTGGCGCCACCCGTGGCCAGGATGTTGCCGGCGGCGTTGACGCCGTTGCCGTTGAGGGTGAGCCCGATGCCGGCGCCGCCATTGAGGGTGAGGGTGACGTCCCCCTCCATTTTCAGCGTGCGCTGGGTGAGGTGGCCGGCCAGGGAGGCGCTGGCGCTGAGGAAGCCGTGATTGCCCTCAACAAGCGCGTTTGGCGAGCTAAAGAAAGGATCAACACCGTAGGCAGGCGCGCGCACCAAGCCGCCGAAGTCGAAAAAGGCGAAGTCGGCGCCGTTGAAGAAGCTGCGATTGGCGTTGTACCCGCTTTGGTTGAGCACGCGAATGACCCCGCCATCGGGCACGATGAAGTTGATGGCGGAGCGGGCGTCAAAGGTGCCGAAACCGGTGAAGGTGAGCGTGGCGTCACCGCCAGCGCCAGGGGTGACTCTGACGGTGCCGAGACCGACGGTGGGGGTGAGGCTACCAAGCGCCTCCAGGCTGGGGCTGCCGTCCGCGCCAATGTACTCAAACACCCCGCCAGCCGCGCTAATGCCGTCATTGGTGAAGGTCAGGGCCGAGCCATTGGGGATGAGGTTGCGCGAGGAGCCGGAGTAGGTGTCCAGCAAACGGAGCGTGCCATTGGTGATCTGGGTGGTGCCAGTGTACGTGTTGGCGCCGGTGAGCAGCCAAGTGCCGGGGCCATCCTTGCGCAAGGTAGTGGCACCGCCATTATCGGCCACAACGCCCGCAAGGAGGTTATCCGAGGTGTTCGTGCCCCCCAGAATCAAAGTTTTGGCCCCCGCCCCAGTGGTGTTGATGGTGTTGATGACGACGGGGTTGTCTCCCGGCTGACTGGCAAAAATGCGCGCCGCTCCCGTGGTGCCGGCGATATTGATGGGACGATTGCTGACCAGACCCGCGGCATCCGCCGTCTCGCCCGTGCCGATGATGAGGGCGCCGGCGGTGCCGCCCGTGCCGATGTTGATGGGGTTGCTGCTGGCGTTGTTGATGGAGCGGAAGTCGGTGAGAATCACACCGCCACCATTGACATTGAGGGCGCCGTTGAGTGTGCTGCTGACACCGCGGATGGTGAGGCTGCCCGTTCCAGTCTTGGTGAGGTTGTGTGCGGCGCCGGAGGCCAGCACACTGCCGTTGATGATCGAGTTGCCGTTGCCGCCGAAGGTGAGCGTGCGCGCGGTGCCGTCGGTATTATTCCAGGCATTCCCGGTGAAGTGCAAGGTGCCCCCCATTTCATTGGTCATGGTGTTGTTGTTATTGACGGACTGGGCGGTCCAGTCGCCAAAACTGAAGCCATAACCGTTGCGGCTGCGGAAGGTGTGGGTGGTGTTGGTGACGAGCCGGAACAAACCGAAACTGGCAGTCTGGTTGACGCTGCCCGCGCTGCCAATCCCGGGGCCGGTGAAGTACACCGAGCTGGCGCGGCCATAGACGTTTTTGGCGAAGTTCAAGCTCTGGTCGGAGCGGATTTCCAGGACCCCGCCGTTCATGTCCACCGGCGCGGCGTCGTTGATGAAGTTGGCGCGGCCGAAAATGTTATTGCCGGCGCTGTCAGTGGCGCTGGTGACGAGCACCGAGCTGCCGCCGATGGCGGCGCTGCCTGAGATGCGCAGGCGGCCGTTGAAGTTGGCGGTGAGGGCGGGGTTGTAATAAAGCGTGCCGGCGCCAGCTTTCTCCAGGTAGGCGAGGCCGCTGAGTTCCCCCGCGAGGCGATAGTTGCCGACGCCGGCGGTGTTGAGACCGCCAAGGGTGGTGAAGTTGGTGCCCTGGTTGGTGGAACCCGTCTGCAGATGGCCGGAAAGCGTAAGCGTGCCGTTGGTGACCAGCAGGCGGGTATTCCGAACCGTGCCAGGGGTGGCGGTGCTGACACTGGTGGCGATGGTGCCGGTGAGGATGTTGCTGCCGAGGCTGATGAGAGCGCCGGTTTTGTCCCCGAAAACACCGCGTCCCTCGAGGTTCAGATCACGCCCCAAAGTCATGGCGCCGCCCGTGCCATCGAGAACCAGGGAGCCGCCGTTGAAACCGGGCAGCAAGGTGCTGCCGGCAATGGGATTGCCCGCGCTCACGCCAATGGCTCCGCTGCCCGCCCCAAGTTGGGCGGGATCGCTGATCACCAGCGCGCCGCTGAAAATGTGAATGGGACCAGTGAAGCTGTTGAGGTTGTGGGTCAGGCGCAACAAGCCGCCACCGGTGAGGGTGAGTCCCGCGTCACCAGCGAGTTCGGCACTCAATTGCACCGCACGGGCGAAATCAATGCGGATGACACCACTCGCAAGGCTCAAATCCCCGTCCTCAAAAGTGTAGTCGTCCTGCACCCAAAGGCTGTTTGCCACACTGCCGCTCCCCAGCGAAATGAGCGCGCCTGTTCCGGGCACCGGCGTGCCAAAGATGACGTCATCCCCCGCGTCCGGCACACCGCCGCTCCAATTGCCCGCCTTGCTCCAGTCGTTGTCAATGTTCCCCGTCCACAACTCTTGCGCAGGCAACGACAGGCTCTGCGCCAACAGCAGCGAAGCGACCATGCCGCGGTGCCACGCCCTGGTTGGAGCGGCAGCAAGGGCGCGCCGGTAGCGGGAGCTTGAAGGATCCAGCGTGGCGAGGATGCGAGGAAAAATGCCTGAGGGACGGAGACGCATGGTGAGACTCGATTCGAGGTTGGGAATGGGGGGGGGCCAGTGCCAGGTTGGGGTTAAGGCAAGAGCCGCTAATAAACGACTCTTTTTCGTCGGTCATACTTTCGTCAACACTAAACAGACAAAATGCAGGCGTAATTAATATAAACCAAGACTTTATGATGATTCGTTTATCTTTAATTCAATAATGAACAGTATCTAAGTCGGATACTGTCAATACATGACTCATTGCCCATAGATTCAAGTTTTGCTTTATCCGTGGTAAAGCGAAGACGCGCACGGACGGCAACTCCAAGAGCATATCTAACTTGTCTTTCTTGGCATTCCGCTTGGTGAATTCGTCATGACACTATTGTTGTTGGCCGACAGCGACACCGGGTTCGGCGGATTCAGTCAATGTTACAATAAATGCATTGCATAGTTTATATTTTGATTGCTTTGCTTGATCTTGCTGGCAGGCCTGGCGTTGGGCGGCACGCCCGCATTGACCCCGCCGGTTCTGCCGAAGGCTGTTCCTTACCGCATTGATTTTGCGCCCATGAGCGGCTCATGACGCGATCGCGCGTCTGCCGGACGGTCCCGCGCCGGCTATCAAACTGACCCGCCTCTTTGCATGCGGACCGCGCTCCGCTCCAGGCGCAAGCCGAGAACACGCGTTACTCCGCCGCCCGCTTCAACTCCTCCACAAACACTCGCAGCATGCGGTCATCGGCTTTGGCGGCTTGCAGTCCGGCGGCGATGCGCACTGGCTCGGGCTCGGGCCTGACGGGTTTCAAGATGATGCGCGGGAAGGAGCAGGCCATGCGTTCCACCACCAGCGCGGCGCCGAGACCGGCTTCAACGGCGGAGATGAGGCTGTTGGCGCCATCGTACTCACCCGCGACACGGGCGTTGATGCCCTGTTCTTTGAACCAGCCGGTGACACGCTGCCAGTACTCCGGGTAGTCACGCTGACAGAACAGCAGCAGACGTTGGTTATCGAGATCAGCGGCAGTGACGCTCTTTTTTGCGCGCAGCGGATGCTGGCCACCGAGGGCGAGCCGCCAAGCTTCGCTGCGCAACACGGTCCACTGCGTTGCCGCATCGGCCTTCACCGGAAGCACCGTGACCGCCAGATCCAGCGTGCCCGCCTCCAAGCCTGCGCGCATTTCGGTGCTGGAGAGGTCCAGCAACTCGACGCGCACGCGCGGATGCCGCTGGGTGAAGGCCGCAATGGCGGGCGGCAGCAGGCCGGCGGTGAGCGAGGGCGCGTAGCCCACGCGCAGGGTGACGGCCTGGCCGGAGGCTTGCACACGCTGGATGGCCGCCTCGGCACGCTCGACGACGGCGCGGCCCTCGCGCAGCAGCACCTCGCCCTCTTGGGTAAGCCGCACCGAATGCGCGCCGCGCTCCAGCAGGGTGACACCGAGGTCCTCCTCCAGCGCTTTGATCTGACGGCTCAGCGCGGATTGCGTGAGGCGCAGGCGTTTGGCGGCGCGGCTGATGACGCCGTCCTCCGCCACCGCGATGAAGGAGCGCAATTGCCGCAGTTCCATCTCACTTGCCGCCGAGCGGGTGGTCCTTTTTGCAGCCGGGATCGATCTCGCCGGGTTCGCCGGTCAGCTCGATGGGATGCGTGTAAAGGTATTTCCAGACCGGCTCGTAGAGCAGGCTGCCGTCGGCGGCTTTCGGCGAATTTTTGCCGGGGGTGACGGCGCCATGGGCTTTGCTGGCATCGCCGCCGACATCCGCGTTCGAGATGAGGCGGCGGCTGTTTTCATACGGCGGCGCGCTGCTGTCGATGGTGACGATGGGACCGAACTCGTGCAGGCCGAGCAACTCCCAGGAGCGGCAGTAGTGGTCACCGGTCCAACCGCCATCGAGCACATGGGAGAAGCCGAAGTAGCGCTGCGGGTCGGTGGCGGAGGGGATGGCCTGCCAGTCTTGCTCCTGGTCGCGCGGTCCGCAGAGCATGACGACACGATCGACGGCGACGTGCTTGGCAAAACGCGCGGCGGTGGTGGAGCCGTGCGAGCTGCCGCTGATGATGACCTTGTCCCAACGGATGCTGGCGCCGTCCCCGGTGAGAAACTGCCGCCACTGGCCGGCGGGGTTTTCCTTGGCCAGCCACTGCACGAATTGAAAGGCGCGCTCCATCATGCCATCGGGTTTCGGGATGTCGATCTGGTCGCTCACGTCCTCGCCGATGGCGGCTTCCAGGCGGATAAACCCGCGCGCCATGCGGTCCTTGGGCTTCAAGGTGCCGAACCATTTGTTGGCGTAATGCACCTGGATGGCGTGCAGGCCGTAGCTGTTGAGGCGCTGAAAGAGCGCGTCATTGTGGCCCATCAGCCAAATCACCAGCTTGCCACGCGCTGCCACACCGGTGTCCACAGAAGCATGCTGCATGTCCTGCGGTTTGCCGTCTTTTTCAAAAACGAAGTCGATTTCAGGGTGCGGGCGCGCGCGTGGATCGAGTGCGCTGGCGCGCGCGGACAGGGTGAAGCGCTGCGGGACGGGATCCGCGGCGGGGAGCGCCGCGGTCAGGAGGAGGAGAGCGAAGAGGAGGCGGGACATGAGGAGGAGGGAGGCGGGCAGAGTCAAGGCGAGGTCAAAACTGTCAAGCAGTCAAGTCCGGGGCCGCGTGTGTTCTTGACGATCCTTGACCCCATTTGACGAGCTTGACTCTGCTTGACCAGCGCTCCGCGCCGCGCGTCAGCGCCAGGAGACGATGTCATCCTTGGTGCCTTGCTGGCCGTCCGGGCCGAGGCTGAACACGGCCACGCGGGTGCGCAATTGCGGCGGCGCGCCTTGGGAGACGTTCTGGTCCTGGTTTTGCAAGTCCGGGTTATCCACTTTGTTGTCGTTATTGCCGTCCATGAGCACGAAATAGGGATTGCCCCAGTTATCGACCAAAGAAAGCTGGCCGCCATTGTCCACCAGTCCACCGCGGTTGTTTTTCGCGATATTGGCGTTGAGAAAAACGATCCCGCGCGGATTGAGGCTGTTTTGACCGGAGGCGGACTCCTCCCCCATTAGCACGCTGATCAAATTGCTGCTTTGGTCCGTCTGTATCGGCGATTCTGCGCTGCCCTGCTGGGGCAGGCGATTGTATTCGGTGAGGTAGTTGTTGATGGCGACTTGAATGTCTCTGACGGTGGCTTGCGCCTTCAACTTTTGGGCGCGCTGCATCACGGCCTGGGTCACCGGAAAGGCCAGCGAGGCCAGCACGGCGATGATGCCGATGACGACAAGCAGTTCAATGAGGGTGAAGCCACGACGGCGGCAGAACGCGGAATGGGGGCGGAACGGAGATTTCATGCGGATAAATGGCGTTTTGAATGAGACAGAACCAAGCCTGACCGCGCTCAAACTCAAGGAGCGCGGCGTCAAAACCTGGAATTGTTACGATCATACCAGCTTTCCGGGCACGACGTCAACACCCGTCGAGGAGGGAATTTATGGCCACCCCAGGCCGCGCGTCACCGCCAGGAAACGACGTCGTCCCGCGTGCCTTTTTCCCCGTCCGGACCAGATGAAAACACGGCGACCCTCATGCGCAGGTGGGGAGGGGCCTGCGAGGAGATACCGGCATCCCTGTTCGACGCATCAGGATTGGGAATCCTCCCGTCAAAATTCATGTCCATCACGATGTAGAAAGGATTGCCCCAGCGATCCACCAGGGAAGGCGGCATGCCGCCCGGCTCGAGCAGTCCGCCGCGGCCATTGCGCGCCGGGCGGGGTGTCAGGTAGGGTTTGCCTGCCGGGTTGGCGGAGCCGGGCCCGGAAACATCCCCGAGTAAAACAGTCAGCAAATCAGTGCCCTGATTCAGGCGCAGCGGCTCCTCGCTTTGACCGGCCACCGGCATGCGATTGTAATCCGTGAAGTACTGGTTGACCGCCAACTCCACGTCAGTGAGCATGGTCTTGGTCTCCATTTTCTGACCGCTCAGGATAACAGAACGAGCCACAGTAAACGTCAGCGAGGCCAGGACGGCGATGATGCCAATGACGACCAGCAATTCGACGAGCGTGTAAGCCCGCCGCCCGGGTTTCTTTTCGAGAAGAATGCGTTTCATGGCGACTTTGGGTTGTGAGTTAATGCGGAGGTGACTGCTCACGCCGCACGATGACGCTGCGGTTTTTGAGTTCACGATAGTGCAAGGCTATCAAAAAAGCGCCTCGCGGGTCAAGCCTCTTTTCTGGCCACGCGGGTGGGTGAAAAGCTGGTTAGAAAACAGAAGACACATCCCCTACGCAAGTGCAAGAATCACATCGCCATTGGGAAACGTGCCCGCCATGCGTTGTCGCAGCACATGCAATTCCGGCCTGACCATGCCGTGTGTTTGATGCCATTTCACACTTGTCCAAAACAAACATTTTGGGAAAAACAGTTGAACGGGTGACCTGCCTTGACTGAAAATGTGGGTGAATGAAAACACAAAACCAACCTCAGCAGGCCACCCGTCGGAGGAATTTTAGCAGCATGTTCAGCCATTTGCTCGGACTTTTTTCGCGCATGGACCTCAAATATCCCCGCCGCTGAGCCCTCGCGATAATTCCGCGAGAACCGCGTAATCAGCCGTCACCCTGTCCGGTTTGGGGAGATGGAGGGCGAACAACTCCCGGCGCATGGAGGCGTTGGGAAGGCGGAACTTGATGTGGCGCTGGATGCGGCGCAGCAACGCGGGATCGTAGTTCTCGAAAAGGTTGGTGGTCACGATCACGACCCCGTCGAACCGGTCCAGCTCCTGCATCAGCGTGTTGCGGTTCTGGTTGATGCTGGTGGCGCAGGACTCGCCCGAAGTAACGCGGCGCGAGAGCAGGCTGTCAGCCTCGTCAAAGAACAAGTTGGCGTCCTGATCACGTGGATGGCTGGCTTTAGACCAACGGGTTGATTCGTTTCACGCCCGCGAAACGGTCGAAGTCGCGGTCATTGCTGAAAACGGCGGCGGAATGCTCCAGAGCGTGCAGCGCGATCAGGGCGTCTGTTGATAGATTGCCGCCCGTGCCCGCTTCCTCCAGGAGGTCAAAAAATCGAGCAAGCGCGTTGTCAGAAACGTGGATGAGGCGGACGTGCGGGTAACTCACCCAGTCTTCGACGATGTGGCGGACTTGCGCGGGTGAGAGCGGATTTTCGCAGATGGTCGGATGCGTCATCAGGCGGGTGACGGCCAGCACGACCACCCACGCGAGTCCAACCGGCTCGGAGCCTGAAAGCGCCCCCTCCCACCATGCGCGCGCTCTTTCATGCCAGGGAGAGGCTTCATCGTGCGCGCAAATCAAGATGTTCGCGTCTGGAATGATCATCGTTTCCCGGCGTCCTCGGCTTCAAGCTGGTCATAACGCTGGTTCAAGCTCAGTCCATGGTAGGCCGGCTTGATGCCGACCCGATGCGTCCGGATGCGCGCCCGCTTGCGGGCGGGTGGCTGCGCCGCGCCCAGGCCGCGCTGGATCGTTTCTTCCAAGACCTCTCGAAAGGGCCGTCGCCTGGAACCGCGCGGTGGCGGGCTATGTCTTCGGGGCGATGGGTGGACGACGGGGGCGCAGGCCAGCCTCTTGCGGCAGCTTGTCCGGCTTGCGGGAGTTGATCTCGAGGTGGGCCAGCACGCAGTTGTCCAGGAGGTCTTGTCGCCGCGCGAGCACAGTATGACGTTCAGAAAGCCTCCTCATCAGCCAACCCTTGGTGGCAGGTGAAAAGCGTGATCAACATCAAATCATGTACTCCATCATGACCGGCACCGCCGTCCCGCGATCGGACTCCCGGCCCAGCAAGGTCTCGGCAACACGTTTGGCCTGGCCGCGCAGTTCAGGCACGGCAATGGTTTCCCAATAGGTGCCGCGCAGCAGCGGCCCGAGGGCGAGCAGCACGGGCGAACGCGCGCCATCGCCATCGCGCACGACATGATCCGCGTCCACGCGCGCGCCCATGTCGAGTTCATCGGACGACAGCAGGCCGTTTTGCAGGAGGTTTTGCAGCAAAACGGAACGTGTGCGGGAAAACCGTGTCTGCGGTCCGGTGGCGTTCACCACCAAGTCGCCCTCGATAGGGTCGCCCTCATCCACATGCACCCGCACACGATCACCCGCCGCCTCGACGCCCTCAATATTCGCTGCATGAACACGGAGCTGGCCGGTGAGCTGGGCACTGGCGACCTGCGCATGCACTTCGGGCGCGATGCGGTGGCGCAGCACGTTCCAACGCGCCGCGTGCTCGCGCGCAAAGGTTTGTTTCTCCTCCAGCTTGAAGCTTTGCCAGATGCGCTGCGTGTGCGGGCGCAGCTTGTCCACGATGATCGCCGGATTGGCGCCCTTTTCCCGCAGGCGCGCGCAGTGCGCCTCCATCAGCTCGATCAAACCCTGCAAACCCAGTGCCGCCAAGTCCACGTCTTCCGGCGGAAATTCCGAATACTCGATGCCGCGAAAATGCGCGTGCGGCAGCCAGCCGTGGCGCGAGACCGCGTGCATGTCGCCCTGCCAGCCCAGCGCGCGAATGGTCAGCACCGCATCCACGGTGGTCAAACCGGTGCCCAGCAGCACCAGCGTGCCGCCCAATGACGGCAGCCGCTCATGCCAGGCCGACCACGGATTCCCCACCCAGCCCGGATGACCCTCCAGTGTTTCGGCGCCGGGCAGCGCCGCCGGCGGCTCGTTGCCGGTGGCCAGCACCACCCGGTCCGCCTTGACCTCGCGACCGTTTGACATTTGGACTCTCCCCTCCGCGCTGACCGCCACCACTTCATCACGCACCCACTCCGCGTCCGTCAGATAATGATGCGCTAGCGACTTCAAGTAATCGCCATAGATCATGCGCGGGATGAAGCGCTCTCGCAGCTCGCGCTCCGGCACCGGCTCGAACTCGCTGCGCGTTCGCAGCCAGTTCAAAAAGTGATCCGGCAGGTCAGGAAAAGCCGACATGTTGCGCGCCGCCACATTCAGCAGGTGCTCGGGACGGCGGGTGCCGTAGGCGATGCCGCGACCCGCGATCACAGGCTCATGAAAAAGCGTGAGGCGAAGCCGCTCCCGACTCAGCCGCTTCAAATTCACCGCTGTCATCAAGCCGCTGAACCCGGCGCCAATGATGGCAATGTGAGGGGTGTTTCCGGGAGCGCTCATCAGAGAAAGGACACGAAACGCATTTTTGTCTTGCCAGCAGAGTCTGTCCAGGCCTATTATTTCGATTCAAAAATAAATGCCATCGGCTAGCTCCCCATGAATCGTCGCGCCGCCCTCTTCTCAGCTCTCGGAGCAGGTCTTGCGGCGCTCACCGGCGGTCAACGCCTGCACGGAACCTCCTCGGGGGCCAAACTGCGTCACTCCGTCTGTCGCGGCACGTTCTCCAAAGTTCCGCTCGAGGAACTCTGCGAAGTTTGCAAAGTAATCGGCATTGAGTCCATCGAATTGATCGAACCGGCTGATTACGCCACGGTGCGCCAGCATGGCCTGGAGTGTGCCGTCGGACGCTTCACCAGCAAAGCCTTGCCTGACTCCCACGTCATCTGCGGTTGGAACGAGCCGGCCTTTCACGAAACGCTGCTGGCAGGCTACACGGAGCTGATCCAGCGCACCGCCGACGCCGGTTTTGGCAAGGTGATTTGTTTTTCCGGCAGCCGCAGGGGCAAATCGGACGCCGCCGGTTTGGAAAACTGCGCCGTCGGCCTGTCTAAACTCATGCCGCTCTGCGAAAAGCTCGGCGTCACCATGGTCATGGAGTTGCTCAACAGCAAAGTGAACCACCCGGACTACATGGCCGACAACACCGCCTTTGGTGTCGCCCTGGCTGAAAAGATCGGCCACCCGCGCTTTCGGCTGCTTTATGACATCTACCACATGCAGATCAATGAGGGGAATCTGATCGCCACCATCCGCGAGCACCACCGCTGGTTTGCCCATTACCACACTGCGGGTGTGCCAGGCCGTCATGAGATCGATGAGAGCCAGGAGATATATTATCCTGCCGTGGTGCGCGCCATTCTCGAAACCGGCTACCGCGACTTCATTGGCCAGGAATTCGGACCAGCACGGCCTGATAAATTTGCCTCGCTCAAGCAGGCCGTGGAAATCTGCACCCCAGACTTTTAATTCCCACCGTCATGACACGCCGCCATCTCCTCCAAATTCTCGCCACCAGTCTCGCCATGCCACTGCGGGCACAAAACGAGGACGAGTGGCGCGAAGTCTTTGACGGCCACTCGCTGCAAGGCTGGAAGCCCACCGCGCTCAGCCCGCACAGCAAGGCCAGCGCCAACAAGACCGCTGGACACTGGCGCGTCGAAGCGGGCGCGATCCATGGGGACCAGGACATCCCCGGTAACGGCGGCCTGCTCATCACAGAGGAAGTCTTTGGCGACTTCGAGGTTGTGCTGGAAAGCAATAACGACTTCGGACCTGACAGCGGCCTCTTCCTGCGCTGCACCGCAGAAGGCAAAGCCTACCAGTGCCTCATTGATTATCACGAAGGCGGCACCATTGGCGGCATTCTGGGGGAAGGCATTTGGAAGCGGCGCGGTGTGCGCAACTACACCTTCGGTGCCACCCCGGACATCATCACCCTGAACGAAAACGAGGAGAACCCCTGCCCGGTCACTCCAGAGAAGTGGAAAAGCTTTTGGCGCAGCGGCGAATGGAACGAAGTGCGCGCCCGCATCACGGGTGATCCCCCCACCATCACCACCTGGGTGAACGGCGTGCGGATCATGCAGCACACCGAGCCTGAATCCGTGCATCCCGCCACCGGCCACATCGGCCTGCAAATCCACGGAGGCGAGAAATTCGCCGGCACCGTCCGCTACCGCAATCTCCGTGTCCGCCGGCTCTAATTCGTCAATCTTCATTCCCCATTCCTCATGCTTCCCATCCGCACTCCTGACCGCCAATGCGAAGTCGCCTGGTTCTCCGCGCTTTGCTCCGATGACTACGAGTTCCTCGGCGTTCCCGACGGCTCGCTGCGCTCCAACTACGAGCACTGCGGCGACATCGTCCGCAAAGCCGACGCGCTTGGCTATCAAAACATCCTGTTGCCAAGCGGCTGGATCGCCGGCCAGGACGCGCTCGCCTTTGCCGCCGCCATGGCGCCGCAGACAAATCAGATCAACCAACTCGTCGCGCTACGCATGGGCGAGGTCTGGCCGCCGATGCTCGCCCGCGCCCTTGCCACGGTGGACCACATCGCCAAAGGCCGGCTCTGCATCAACATCATCTCCTCCGACATGCCCGGCATCAAGGAGAGCAATGAAACCCGCTATGCCCGCGCCAGCGAGATCATCCAAATCCTGCAAGCTCTCTGGCGAACCGATGGCCCTTTCGAATGGAAAGGCGAATTTTATAACATCAGCCTGCCCACCACCGAGCCCGCCAAACCTTACCAACAAAACGGCGGGCCACTCATGTACTTCGGCGGCATCTCGCCCGCTGCGCAGGACCTGTGCGCCAAGCATTGCGATGTCTTCCTCATGTGGCCGGAGACCGAGGACCGCCTCGCCGAGACCATGCGCGGCATGGCCGAAAAAGCCGCCGCCCATGGCCGCCAGATCGACTTCGGCTTCCGCGGCCACGTCATCGTGCGCGAGAGCGAAGCCGAGGCCCGCGCTGCCGCCGACCGGCTCATCTCGAAGCTCACCGCCGAGAAAGGCGCCGAGATCAAAGCGCGCTCGCAGGACAGCCAAAGCTTCGGCGTGAAGCGCCAGGACGAGTTGCGCGCCCAGGCTGGCGACCTCTACATCGAGCCGCATCTGTGGAGCGGCGTCGGCCTCGCCCGCAGCGGCTGCGGCAGTGCCATCGTCGGCGACCCCGACCAAGTGCTTGCCAAGCTCAACCGCTACATGGACATGGGCATCCGCGCCTTCATCCTCAGCGGTTACCCCCACCTCGACGAGTGCGATCTCTTCGCCAAACACGTCTTGCCCAAACTCCCCACCTGCCGCCTGAACGAACTGCAAAACCGCCTCGTTCCCAATCCAGTCACACCTCTCACCACCGCTCCCCGCCGCTAACATGTCTTCTCCCGTCAAATTCGCACTCGCCGGTTTCGGCGCCTGGGGCAAGTTCCACGCCCAGTCCATCGCCGGAAATCCCGACGCGCAACTCGTCGCCATCACCGCGCCTTCCGAGGCGTCACGCGAGGAGGCGCGCCAACTGTATCCTGGCGCGCAGATTTTTGCCGACAGCCTGGAGATGATCGCAAAGGCCGACCTTGACATCATCGACATCGCCACGCCCAGCCACACCCATCGCGAGATCGCCCTTGCCGCCATGGCCAAAGGCAAGCACGTCCTGCTGGAAAAACCGATGGCGATCACGCTCGACGATTGCAAAGCCATTGTCGCCGGTGCGCGCGAGCATGGCGTTCACCTCGCCGTCGGTCACGAGCTGCGCCTCTCCAGCCAGTGGGGTCGCATCAAGCAGATCATCGCAGACGGCGTCATCGGCGATCCGCAGTACGTGTTGGTCGAACTCTCGCGCAAACCTTACCGCACCGGCGCCAGCGGTTGGCGCTACGATCAAAGCCGCGTTGGCTCCTGGGTGCTGGAGGAGCCTATTCATTTCTTCGACCTCGCCCGCTGGTACCTCGAAGGCAGCGGCGACCCCGTCGAGCTTTACGCCTATGGCAACTCGCGCGACCCGCAGCGTCCCACGCTCTTCGACAACTTCAGCGCCATGTTCAAATACCCGAATGGCAGTTACGCGGTGGTCTCGCAGACGCTTGCCGCCTTCGAGCATCATCAAACCGTCAAAGTCAGCGGCACCAAGGGTGCGCTCTGGGCCGGTTGGAGCGGCGCGCTCGACCGCACCTTGGAGCCGGAATACTTTCTCAAAGTCTTTGACGGCGAGACTCTGGAGCAAGTGCAGTTGGAAACCCATAGCGGCGAGGTCTTCGAGCTGCGCGCCGAGATCGCCCAATGCGTCGAAATGGTCCGCACCGGCAAAAAGCCCATCGCCACTGGCCACGACGGCCTCTGGAGCGCTGGCCTCTGCCTCGTCGCCGAAGAATCGATCCGTCAAGGCAAGCCGCTTCCGGTGCGGGAGATGTTGCAAATTTAAGAGGTAAAAGATGCGGAGCAAAAAAATATTTTGAAATTAAACCATTCAATTTTCATCTTAAGTCCTTATTTCCTCTCGAAAGTAATGCCTATTCAGTGCCCTGTTGAATTCGAGCGAATTTCCCGGCGGGAATTCTGAGAGTTGGACTATGAGGCCATGCATCATGTTTTTGCTTCTCATCAGGAGTTGGGTAGAATTTGTGATGAGCCAATCTATCGCAACGACCTTGCTGCCAGAATCAACGAAGAAAGCAGTCAGACAACACTGAATGAGGTTGTCATCAAGATCATCCACGGAAGCTTTTTCAAAGAGTATCGAATGGATTTGACCGTTTCTTCTAGAGCCGTGTATGAACTTAAAGTGGCGAAAATAATCGCGCCACAACATGAAGGCCAGACTCTCAATTACCTGCTCCTGGCGGACTGTGCGCATGGCAAAGTAATCAACTTTGGGGGTGCTACCTGATGACGCTGGTCGAGAAACAGGACGCGCTGATTGAGGCGCTGAACTTTCTGCCGGACGCGCAGGAGCGGCTGGCGGAACTGGTGCGGCGCGGGGCGGCGCACGGGCTGCCTGAGGCGCTCAAAACAGAGGAGCGTTTGGTGCGCGGGTGTGTGTCGCGGGTGTGGCTGGACGGGGCGGTGATCGGCGGGGCGCTGGCCCTGCGCTGCGATGCGGAGAGCCCGCTGGTGAAAGGGCTGGCGGCGGCGCTGTGCGATCTCTACGATGGCGCCTCACCCGCTGAGGTGACGGCGGTGGAGCCGCGGCTGTGGGACGCCTGCGGGCTGCGCAAGATGCTGTCGCCAACCCGGCTCAACGGTCTGGCGGCGCTGCGGGCGCGCATCGTGGGGATGGCAGCGGGGTGAGGGCCAGCGGGGCATGCTCCGGAGTCTCGGCGTAAGCCGGTCACTGGCAGGGCCGGGACGCGCCTCACCTTTTCGGCAGCCAATCGGCGATAGGGACAACGGGGGCCTGGGGGGCTTCGCTGCCGAGGGCGAAGGCGATGGTGAGACGTTGATCACCCTGCACGCCGTTGAGGGCGGTCTTCAGCACGTTGACGCCGCGCAGCGAGGTGAGCGGGGTTTCCTGCTCAGGGGCGGCCTCGGTGGTGAAGGTGGCGCCTTCGGGGGAGAGGATGACGGCGGTGAGGGTTTCTTTGTTAAGGGTGAGGGTGGCTTTGTTGCCGTCCACTTCGACGGCGGCGCGGGTGTGCATGGACCAAGTGAAGGTCTGGGTGCCTTTGACGGCGAGGTCATCCTGAATGAGGGCGTAAGGTTTCTCGCCGCGCACCAGCATGGCGCCGCGCTGGTAGTCGCGCGTCTCGCGGTTGTAGGCGGGCTTCAGGTCGATGACCGCCGCGCCGCGCTCGGGGGTGCTGACGAAGCCGGAGATGGGGGCTTTCACGTCGAAAGGCTGGTTGACGGCGGCGGTGACGAGCACGTTTTGTCCGGCGGAACCCTGGCGGTAGTTGGTGAATCGGCGGTTGCGGTCGGCGGGGTTGGTCATGCCGGGGCCGCGGTCATTCTCGCGGCCGAGCTCAATGCCCCAGCGCTGGCCGCCGGCTTCGAGGATGAAGGTGCCAAGGTCGAGCTGGGTGCGCGGAATGCCGGTGTCGCCGCCTTTGATGGCGAGGAACCAGGCGTTTTTGTCGTTCCAGGCGCCGCGCAGGGTGGCGACTTCGGCGCCGGGAAAGGTGGCGTCGAGGGCGGCGGGGGCGCCGTACCCAGCGGCATGGGGGTTGAAGTAAAGCAGGTGGCCGGCGAGGCCGAGGTAAGCGGTGTCCGGTCCCTGGGCGGGGCCGGGAACAAGGGCGGGCAGGCCGGGGTTGCCATGCGCGCCGGCGAGCCAGGTGCCAACCCAGGGGGAGGTGAGCACAGCGCTCTCGGAGTCGCCGAAATTGAAGAGCTGATTGCCGGGACCGGTGAGGTGCAGGCGGGCGTCGCCAGCGCGCACAAAGCCCTCCAGCAGGGTCAAGCCGAGGTCGCTGCCGGAGCAGGCTTTCAAACTTTGCAGAACCATGATGGCATAGTCGAGCGCCTGCTCGGTGTCATCCGGTCCCTCCGGCCAGAGGCCGCCGGGGGCGAAGCGGGTCATGCCGCGTCCAAAAGGTTTGGCGGCAACGCCGACGGCTTTCTTGGCGGCGGCGGCGTCCTCGTCGGCGATGGTGAGGGCGGCGATGATAAGGGCGGCGGAGACGGCGAAGACTTCGGGATCGGGCGGCAGGTCGTCGGCGCCTTTGACGGCGAATTTTTTGTCGAGGAAGGCAACCATGGGCAGGATGCCGCGCTCGATGATGCAGGAGCGGGTGAGATCGGCCTGCTGTTTGTTGAGGCCGGCGTGCAGCCAGTCGTAGCCGAGACAGACACCGATGATGAAGTCGGCGGCGACGTGCGGTTGCTCGGCGTACCAGTCCATGAAACTGGTTTTGTCGCAAAGCGCGGCGAGCTCGCGCGCGCCGCGGTCGAGCCAGCGCGGGTCTTTGTCCAGCAGGTGCAGCAGGCCGAGGTGGGAGAGACGGAAGAGCGCCTTCGAGCCGGGGGTGACGCGGCTGCGCTGCTCGCCAAAGATGCGGGTGAGTTCGGGCGCCTCCATCAGCTTCTCGGCGGACTCTTTGATGCGGGCGAGCAGCAGGCCGGCAGTGGCATCGGTGGCGACTTGGCTCTCCAAGTATTTCCAGCCAGCCTCGGCGTGAATCAGGCGCGGCCGGGTGCGCGGCACCGTGCGGATGTAATCGGCGGCGGCAGGGATTCGGAATTTGGCGACGGGGGTGACAGTGAGTTCGGGGCGCGGCGGAGCGGGCTGACCCGTCGGCGCGGCCGGGGCGGCGGCGGGCGGCACGGCGGCTCCCGGCTCGGCTGGCATCGCGGCCGCAGCCGGCGCGGCGGGAGCGGTGCCGGCCTGCATCTGCTGCCAGAGGGCCTTGGCGTAGGCGACGTCCTCGTCGCTAAGCATGGCGATGGGCACGCTCACCTCGCTGCCGTCCTTGCGGCGCAGCTTGACGGCGGCAGCGGCGGCATCGACACCCGTCATCTCCGCCTCGAGGGGACGGCCGGATTTGTCTTTCCAAACACGCATCTCCTGGCCGGGCAGCGGAATGGAAGCGGTGGCAAGCAAGCTGGCGAGCAGAGCTGAAAAAAGAAGCGGGCGTTTCATGGTGAATGGAGGTGGGAACGCGGTTTTGATTATGACAACGGTTTTCCAGGGGGCGGTCAAGCAGTTTGAACGGCGCCAAGAGATGCAAGATTGAGTTGGTGGAGGATCGCGCGTCAAACTCTCGAAGAGACCGGCAACCAAAAAAACGAAAAATTTCAGGGCGAAGCAGCTCCTGAGGCGAGATGCCCGCGGTTTTTCACTCCACGAAGCCCAGTTGCGCTGTCAGGATGGCGTTTCCGTTCGAGCCCCTCAGCGCGGCAGGCTGGCGCCGTCAAACCCGGCGGGCAGCAAGTCGCTCAACTTCATTGACACTGGCGCGTGGTTGCGCAGAAAGATCACGCGCGCGTCCGGCGCTGCAAACTCCGCCAGCACCTGCCGGCAGGCGCCGCAAGGCGGGAACTCGAGCCCTAGGGCCACCACCGCCAGCCGCTGCCAGCGCATACGCGGACCCAGCGAGGAAACCGCGCTGCCTATGGCGACCCGCTCCGCGCACATGGTGAGCCCGTAGGAGGCGTTCTCCACATTGCAGCCGGTGAAGAGATGCCCCGAAGTGGTGACGCAAGCGCAGCCCACCTGAGCGCGCGAATACGGGCAATAGGCGGACTCGGCGGCGTGACAGGCGAGCCTCAGAAGCTCGTCATCGGAGGGCGTGGAGAGGGGGTTTGAAGCGCTCATTAATTAAGATAAGTTAACTAATCGACTGATTTTAACCCGGTAAAAACCCGAAATAAATCCAGCACATGCTTGACCAGACCATTTTGAAGGATTAAAACCCAATAATAACCTGGTTTTAATCTCCAAAATGGCTCGGCCCAGCAACAACTTTGAGTCATTGTCACTCACCATCGCGATCACACCCCAGATCAAGGTGTATTTGGAGGACCTCACCCTGAAAGGAACGTTCGGCAGCAGCGCGTCCGAAGCGGCGCGCATGATTTTGAGCAAAGCCATCGATGACATGGTGAACAACGGCGCTTTGGACCGCCGCCGTTTCGCCATCAAAAACAATCAGGTGGCCGTTGTCGATGACTGATTTGCAGATTCCCGCACACACACGCACACACCGCAACCAACACACCCCGAAGCCCCCCATGACCGCCCAGCTTGCGACCGAGGAAACCCACGACACACACTTCTTCACCTCTCTGAACGAAGTGGAACTGACTGACTCCGGCGAATCCTGGCGCAGCGAGACGCGCCTGGAACTGCTGGCCTGGGAGATTGCCCGTTATGAACCGGCCTTGGCCGAGCGGCTGGCCGCGGCCGGCAAGCGCCGCATGCTGGCGGCCTGAGAGCGCCGCCAGACTGAGGTTGTCCACCTCGCGCAGGGGAGGTCATTGCGCCCAAAGCGAAAACCTCAGGCGCGCACAATGCGTCAAACTTGGTTGCAACAGATCACCGCCAAGCTTGTTTTGGCCTCTTCTGCGATAAATTCATGAGTCATTCCGTTTGCCTTCCACCCCAATCATGAATCTGCTCCCGCCCCTCGCCGCCCTGTTCTCCCTCGCCATCCTCGTTGTCACCGGCGCCAGTCCTGCTGAGGACGCCAAGCCCAAAGCCCTGCGCGTACTCATGGTCACCGGCGGCTGCTGCCATGATTACGAGACCCAAAAGATGATCCTGGCCGAGGGCCTCAGCGCGCGCGCCAACCTGGAGTTTGAGATCGTGCATGAGGAGGGCCCTGACGGCAAAAAAGACAAAACCCATCGCATCAGCATTTATGAGAAGGCCGGCTGGGCGGAGGGCTACGACGTGGTCCTGCACAACGAGTGCTTCGGCGGCATCACCGATGACGCCTTCGTCGAAGGCATCGCCAAGCCTCATTTCGACGGCCTGCCCGCCGTCATGCTGCACTGCTCCGCCCACAGCTACCGCGCCGCCGCCACCGACGAATGGCGCAAGTGCCTGGGCATGAAAAGCATGAGCCATGAGAAGAACCGCGACCTGCTGGTGAAAAACATCGCGCCCGAGCATCCTGTGATGAAAGGCTTCCCCGCCGAATGGCTGGACAAGGCCGACGAGCTCTACAAAAACGACCATCTCTACGAGAACTTCACCCCGCTGGCCAAAGCCTTTGGCGAGGACACCCAGCAGGATCACTACCTGGTTTGGACCAACGAGTACGGCAAAGGCAAGGTCTTCGCCACCACCATGGGTCACAACAACTCGACCATGGAGCACCCGGTGTTTCTCGACCTCGTCGCCCGCGGCCTGCTCTGGGCCTGCGGCAAACTGGACGACAACGGCCAGCCGCTGCCCGGTTTTGAGAGCCAGCAGAAGTGACACCCGCCATGACTTCGCTTCAAATCGACGGCCAAGAATTCCACGGCGTTCACGTCGCCACCGGCAAGTCCAACATCCTGCTCATCCAAGCCGCCGGCGGCTTCCTGGCTTGCGGTTATTTTGATGTCGCCGTGGCCAACCGCCTCGGTGACGCCGCCGCCATCGTCACCGGCGTGAAGAACTACGACGACATGCTGGCCGCCAGCGTGGTGCGCATGAGCGAGGCGGCGCAGGCAGCCGGCGTGAGGGAAGGCATGAGCGGACGCGAGGCACTGGCTTTGCTGAACGCCCAATAGGACGCGCGCCGCGAGCTTGCGCGCGGCGCTGGAATGCTATTTACCACCGCTATGTGACGCGGGCACTAATCGGCGCGTTTTAATCCAATCCAGCCACTTACTGCGGTCTCGACCATATCAAACGTCTGCTTATCCAGCACAGCGAGGCGGTTCATGAGCTTTGCCACTGGAACCGTATTGATGTTCTGGGCGTCGAAGGCTCTTTTGGACCATCCAGGGTATCATTACTTTCCTGCTGGTGCCGCTGGCGTGGGCGCGGCTAAAAGAAACAGGAACGAGTCCTTGGTTTGCCCTCGGAGTGCTGATTCCGGGTGTTAGTTTCGCGGTCGCACTTTTGGTGTCTCCCGAAAGCTTCGGCACACGAGCCCGCCTATCTAGCCAACAGCTTTGCACGCAGCCTTTGAGGCGCCGCTGCGCCAGAGCACGCGCATGGCGATCACCCCCAGCCAGGGTGCCAGACCGGCGATGACGAGACCGCTGTCGTAGCTTTGCGCGCGGTCCGCGATGACGCCAAACAAGCTGTGCAGCGGGGAGGTCACCGCCCACACCCACATGCTGAGCAGGCCGGTGAGCCGCCCCACATGTGTGCTCGAAAGCTCCTGCACGAAGCTGTAGTAGCAGGGAAACAAGGCCAGCGCCCCGGCACCGATGAGCAGCAGCACCGCCAGCAGCGGCCAGCCTTTGCCCAACCAGGGAATCAGCACACTGAGTGAGGTCAGCACCGAGGCTCCCGCCAGCACGATCCGTCGCGCCGCGTGCGGAGTGCGACCGCGCCGCGCCAGCCAGAGCGCAATGCAGCCAGCGGCAATGCAGCCGATGTCCGTCGCAATGTAATACAACGAGCTGAAATTGAGCGCCGCTGACTCCTCGTAACCACGGCCGCTTTGCAGGAACTTCATCAGCCACACGCGGTAGATGTGCCAGACGGTCTGCGCGCCGGTGATGAGCAGCGCCACCGCCCAGAAGCGGCCGCTGCGCAGGATCACGGACAAACTCAAGGCCGGTGTCGCCTCGCGCGATTTTTTGACGGGCGGCGCGGCAAGGTCGCGCCCGCGCACGCAGGCAAACCACAGCGCCACCCACACAAAACCCGCCGCACCGACCACGATGAAGGCCGCGCGCCAGGAGCCGGGCTCCTCCGTCATCAGCCAGCGCATGACTTGCGGTGTGATCACCGCACCGATGGAGGCGCCGCTTTGCAAAACGCTGTTGCCGAGCGTGCGGTCCTTTTCCTCCAGCAAAGCGAACGTGGTTTTCAAGGCGCAGGGCCAGTGGCCGGCCTCGAAGAATCCCAGCAGTGTGCGGCACAGCAGCAGCCCGCCATACCCCTGCGCCCAGCCCGCCGCCATGCCCATCACCGACCAGGCCGCCAGGATCGCCGGGTACAGCCAATACACCCGCACCCGGTCCGCCAAAAATCCGAACACCAGGGAGCCGGCCGCAAAGGCCCAGCCAAACGCCAGCTCCAGGTGGCCGTACTGCGCGTCATTGAGACCAAGTTCGGCGGTGACCCGCACTGAGGCGTTGGCCAGGGTCACCCGGTCCATGTAGTTGATGGTGGTGGCCAGCAGCAGCAGGCCGGTGATCCACCATTTCCAGGAGGCAGGGCGCGGCATCGTCACAAGTCAGGGGTCATGCGTGCCAGCACTACGCGTCGCGGAGCCCGATGTTGTCAAGTGTGGAGCCGCCAGCCGCACTGCCTCAGGCCGGCGTGTGAGTTTCTGGTCAGAGCAGGGCAGGGGGGAGCGGCAAAAAACGAGAGGGGAAGGCGCAGCGAAGGGGAAAACCCTCTGGAACAGAGGGATGCGAAAGTTCGATGTAAAATAATCATCACAAAAACAATAATTTCGTTTGACGCTTTGCTTATAATTGTTATAAATACTGTGATCTTGATTGCAGACGCTGCCTCCCGGCAGTTTCCGCACGAGACAACCCAAATCCAACAGCCCAATACAACAAGACAATGAAAAACGTGAAATTGAACCTCAAAAAGACCGCCAAGGCTGGCTTCAGCCTCGTGGAAATGCTCGTCGTGATCGCGATCATCGGCATCATCGCCGCCATCGCCATCCCGAACATCGGTAGCATCAACCAAGCCGCCACCGATGCTTCCATTGACCGCAACGCTCAGAACTGTGCTTCCGTCTGGAACGCGGCGGTCGCTGCTGGATTCGACGGCACTTCGGCCGCCGACGCCGCTGCTGCTGTTACCTTGCTTGAAGGAACGACCGTGGTCGGTACAGGTCCCTTCTCCAGCAATACCTTCACGACCGGTGAGATCGACGACGCGATTGAGGCCGACGTGGTTGCGAAACTGACACTCAATGCTGACGGCAGTTTGATCTACAACAAATAATCTCAGGATCTGACGATTTACGATCGTCCGACCTGAGATCTCTCATCCGCCGGGGCCTCGCCCCGGCGGATTCTTCCTGAAAACCAAAATAGTCAACTCCTCATGAAGATCAGCCTCTCCAGAACGCAGCGCCCCTTTGCCGGCTTCAGCCTGGTTGAGGCCATCTTCACGCTCGCCATCATCGGCATCATGTCGAGCATCATCGTGGCGGCGATCTCCAACGCCTCGCGCGACGCCAACCGCATCGTCGCCCGCCAGCAGCAGGCCACCCTCAACAGCGCATTGAATGCCTGGGTGATGGGTTCGCTGCGCGTCGAGACCGGCACCGAAGCCGGCCAGCTCCGCAGCCTTGAGGACGTGCGCGCCCAATACAATGCCAACGGCACCTCCCTGGCCCGCTTGCTCCTCATTTCCCCCGATCTTGGCGAAGGCTACCTCGACGAGACGACCCGCGCCCATTTTGTCGAGCACTCCACCAACTCGAACCGCATCGAGTCCGCCGCCCTCAAGTCCGCCAAACAACACCTCACCCTGCCCACCTGGCAGACCGGCGAGTTTCCCAAGGCGCTGCTGCAGGAGAACTGAATTACGTTTGCTCGTGTTCCGTTTTCCGTATCACCCCAATGAAGATCCTGATGCAACCGGCTCCGCCCCGCCTCCAACACCTCTAAAACGGAACACCGAACACGAAAAAACGAGCAAACCCTTCCCCCCACACCAATGAACTTTCAGCACAAACCCCGCTCAACCCCGCGCGCCTTCTCCATGGTGGAACTGCTGGCGGCGGTCGCCATCATGGGCGTCATCGCCTTCATCGCCATTCCTTCGGTGACCAAGATGCGCGGGGACAGCGAGCGCAACCTTGCCATCGCGCGCACGGAGGCGCTGAACATCGCCACCGTAAGCTTCATCCAGGCCAGAGGCCGCACCGTCGCGGAGCTGGAATGGAACGGTGCCGGCACCGCCGCCGCCAAGTACAACCTCATCAAAAGTTATTTGGCCTTCGGCGAGGACACGCTGACCCGCTACATGCCGACCGGTTACACGGTCAATTACACCGCCGCCAGCGTCAATTCGATGCGCAAGTGGTCGCTCAAGGACCCCACAGGCAAGGACATTTTCTATTGATCCTGTCAGCGCCGCCTGCACGCCATGCCCACCGAGGACATTCCCATCACAGCAGCCCGGGCTGAGCCTGTTGGGATGGCGGCCAGCGGCCAGCGCGGGCGATTTCGCCGCGAACGCCGCTCGCTGCGAATGCCCACGACGGTCAGTGCCCGCCGCCACGGTTACTCCATGACCGAGCTGATCACGGTCATCAGCATCATTGGCATCATTGCCTCCATCATTGTGGTGCAATTCCCCGACCTCAACAGCAGCGGCAAAAACGTGCTGGCCCGCGAGCGTCTGGAACTGCTCAATGGCGCCCTCTCCACCATGAACATCGCCGGCCGCCCCATCAACGCGGCGGCCAACCTCGGCAGCGCGGCGGACGAGCAGCTCATCGTCATGACCTTGCAGATGCGGGACGAGTCGCTTGTCGGCAGCCCGTTTGTGATTCCCAATTACCGTCCGCAAGCGAGCAGCGACGCTCGTGATCACCGGCTGCGCTTCAACGGCGTGCGCTTCGAACTGCTGCTGCCCGGCCAGGCCGGCACTGGTTTGAAAGTCGCCTTTGACGGCTCGGACATCGGTCCGGCCCGCGTCTTCCCGCCCAACTTCCGGCCCTACGGAAGCTAACCCCGCCTTTTTGATGCAATCCGCAGCCACCAGCACAGCTTCCCCCGCGCCCGAAACATTAGGCGGTCTTGGCAGTCCCGATGCCGGAACTATCGAGTTGCGGGAAGCGATCATCTCGCTCGAGGGCCTGGCGCTGCAAAACGGCCTGCTGCCGGTCACCCTCATGCGCGAGACCTGCTCGCCGGACGCCGAGCGCCTGGTGCGGTTGCTGGGCCGGGTGCCGCATGTGGCGGATCCCTGGCTGCCGGTGAGCACGCTCGGCCCCTTGCTGGTCCTGGCGCATCACAACCCGCGCGCCGCCGATGTCTGGGGTGTGCCGGCGGCGTTTTGCATCCGCGTGCTGATCACGCCGGAGCAGTATCAAAACACCCGCAAGGAGCTGGTGCAGCGCATCGGTCAGTCGCCCATCCCGCAGGAAAATCCGCTGGAGCACCTCCAGGCCCCGCGCTTCAACGAGACCGGCCTGCGCGGCGCCTTCGAGTGGCTGCTGCAGACTTATCCCTTCGATGCAAACGAGCAGGCCAAACTGCGCGGCTTTTACGAGACGGCGCTTGCCAAAGGCGATGAATTGGACATTGCCCGCTTCAACGCCATGCAGAAGCACCTGGGGGTGGTGCTCAACCACCTCGTCACCCAGGGCAAGACCCTCTGCTTCAATCCCGCGGACACCCAGCGCCAGTCGCACTTTCCCCTGCCGCTGCTGGAGCGCCACAACGTTTACCCGGTCTATATCGGCAAACACGCCGCGTACCTGCTCAGTGAAAGCACGGACTGCTATTCGTTCGAGGACGAATGGATCTCCATGGGCCAGGAGGCAGTGCGGGTCATTCCGGTGCTCGCCGATCCCAGCGGCATCCGCGACGCCCTCAACCGCGCCGCCGCTTCATTCGACCCCTCCTCCCTCGGCGACATGGAGGGCGTCACCCTCTCCGAGGGGCATGACGAGAACGTCATCAACATCATGCCGGAGGACATGGCGCAGGTCAACCCAACCAACCCGAACCACACGCCGGAGGAGCTGCTGCAATGGGCGCTCTTCACCGCCATCCGCTGCCGCGCCAGCGACCTTCACCTCGAGAAATTTTACAACCTCGCCCGTTTCCGCGCGCGCATGGACGGCAACATGCGCACCATCCTCACCGCGCCGGAGTCCTTGTTGCAGCGTTTCGTCGCCCTCATCAAAAATTACGCCGCGCTCAACCAGGACCGCCAGACCTGCCAGGATGGCCGTTTTGCCCTCGCCGTCGGCCGCCGCCGTGTGGACGTGCGTGTCGCCGCCGTGCCGACGCGGCGCGAGTTCCAGAAGGTCATCATGCGCTTCCTGGACAAGCAGGACGGCGTCAAACGCCTCAGCGATTTCAACTTGGCCCAGCGTCAGATCGACATCCTCAACCGCGCCATGACGCGCGACCAGGGCCTGATCCTGGTCACCGGTCCGACCGGATCCGGCAAGACCACTACGCTGTACGCCCTGCTCAACAGCGTCAACGACGAGAGCGTCAACATCCAGACCATCGAGGACCCGATCGAATACGAAATCGAGGGCATCAACCAGACCCAGACCAACAACGCCCGCGGCCTCGACTTCGCCAATGGCCTGCGCGCCCTGCTGCGCGCCGACCCCGACATCATTCTCATCGGTGAGTCCCGCGACTCGGAGACCGCCAATGCCGCCGTCAACGCCGCGCTCACCGGCCACTTGGTGTTGACCACCCTGCACGCCAACGACTCCCTGCGCGCCGTCTCCCGTCTCATGTCGATGGGCGTCGAGAAGTACCTGTTGTCGGACTCGCTCGCCCTCAGCCAGGCCCAGCGCCTCGTCCGCCGGCTGTGCGGTTACTGCAAAAAACCCGTGCCTTTCCCGCGTGAAATCCAGGAGCACATGGCCCGCCAGGGGGTCATCCAGCAACCGCTCAGCATTCCGATGTACCTGGCCGGGGGGTGCGATGAATGCCACGGCACCGGCTACTCAGGGCGTGTGGCCCTGATGGAGCTGTGCGAGCTCAACACCGACCTGCGCGACCTCATCGAGGAAGGCGCCCCGATGAGCGCCATGCGCGCTGCCGCCTTCAAAAACGGCTTCCTTTCCCTCTACCAGGAGGGCCTGCTGCAGGTCATCGGCGGCCACACCACCATGGATGAGATCAAATGCCTCAGCTACACCGCCGTCTGACCCTTTTCAAAACCAACCCGCCCTGCCTACTGCCATGACCCCCCCCTCCTTCGACGCCAACGCCGCCAACCCAGGCACCCTCCTTGTCGTGGACGACGAGCCCTCCGTGCTGGCCATCGCCGGCGCGATTTTAAACACCGCCGGCATCCGCCCCTTCAAAGCCCGCAACGGCGAGGAAGCCATCGAGGTGCTCAAGCGCGAGCAAGAGCAGGGCCGCCGCATCGGCACGGTCATTCTGGACCTCACCATGCCCGGCGGCCTCTCCGGTTTTGAAACCCTCGAAGCCCTGCGCCAGATCGACCCCGCCATCAAGGTCATCGCCTGCAGCGGCTTCTTCCAGGAGGGCGCGCTCGAACTCTGCCAGTCCATAGGCTTCAACCACATCCTCGCCAAACCCTACACGCCCGACAGCCTGCTCGGCATCATCCGGCGCGTGCAGCATGAGGCGCCCGGCGCCCCCGCGCGCCCCCGCCCCGCGCCGGGCGCTGTTGTCGCCGCCCAGGAAAGCCATGCCTTTGCCACCGCCACCGGCTCGACCGCGGCGGCCTTCGACGCCGGGGTTGAGCCGCCGTTCCTTGCTGACGACGAGGAGGAGTGAACTGAATGAAGTGCCACCTGACCATCGCCACCCGCTTCTCCCTGCTCGGCATCCTCGCCGTGCTCATCGCCGCCGGCACCACCGGCGTCGGCTTGTTGTGGCAGCAATTCGTCAGCTTGCGTGCCGTGCAGGGCACCCTGCTCTCCGGCATGGCGCTCACCGCCCAGGCCGAACTGCGCCGCCAGAAACTGCCCGAGAAAGTGCTCTCCGCCAGCGCCCCACTGCCCTCGGACGTGGAAAGCCAGCTCGTCATGCGCCTGCAAACCGTCGATTGCCCGCCGCTGCTTGAAGCCCTCGGCTTGCGCTTCGAGATCGCCAGTGTCTCCTCCGCCAAACGCGGCGGCGGCTTCGACTTCATCAAGAGTGACGGCACCACCATTTATCGCGAGCCGGCGTCAGCCCGACTGCCGGCCGAGCCCGCCGCCGCCGACTTTCAGGAGCCCATGCGCAACCTCTCCCGCAGCGGTGCCGCCGTCATCCTGCACACCCTGGCCGGCAACAGCGACCTCCACCTCTGGGGGCCGCCCACCTGGATCACCGCCGCCGCCCCGCTGCACGAGCCGGAGAGCGGCCGCATCCTCGGCGTCGCCATCGTCCGCCAGCCGCTGCTGCAACCGCGCCATCTCCTGCACCTCCGCCAGCTCACCGTGCCCCTGCTGGGCATCGTTGCCGGCCTGCTGCCCGCGGTGATCGGCTTCTTCGTCCTCGGCCGCCGCCTCGCCCGCAAATCAAAGGCCCTCTCCGATGAGTTCGAGACCATCAAACGCGGCGTCTTCAGCCACCGCCTCCCCGCCCGCGGCCGCGACGAGTTTGACCACCTGCAGCAGCAGTTCAACGAGGCGCTCGACTTCATTCAGGAGCAGGACGACCACAAGCAGGCCGTCATCCAGGAGTTCGAGAACGCCAAAAAGCAGGCCGAAGTGGCCACCGCCGCCAAGAGCGACTTCCTGGCCAACATGAGCCACGAAATCCGCACCCCGATGAATGGCATCATCGGCACCACCAGCCTGCTCCTGGAATTCGGCCTCGACGCCGAGCAGGAGGAGCTCGTGCAGATGATCCGCTCCAGCGGCGAGTCCCTGCTCCACCTCATCAATGACATCCTCGACTTCTCCAAGCTCGAGTCCGCCAAAATGGTGCTGGAAAACATCCCCGTCGATTTCGACACCCTGCTTTCCGAGACCGCCGACGTCTTCGCCTTCCGCGCGCCGGAGAAAGGCCTCGAACTCAACTACCACATCGACCCCGCCCTGCCGCGCAAATTCATGGGCGACTTCCAGCGCGTCAAGCAGGTGCTGGTCAACCTCATCGGCAACGCCATCAAATTCACCGAGCAGGGTGAGATCCTCGTCGTCGCCCGCCAGGTCACCCGCAAGACCCCGAATGGCGACCTGCCCTTCGTTCACCTCTCCGTGCGCGACACCGGCATCGGCATCCCCGCCGACAAACTCGGCCAGCTCTTCCAGGCCTTCACCCAGGTTGATGCCTCCACCACCCGCAAATACGGCGGCACCGGCCTCGGCCTCGCCATCTCGCGCAAGCTCTGCCGGCTCATGGGCGGCGAGATCAGCGTCAGCAGCCAGGAGGGCAAGGGCTCCGACTTCTTCTTTGAGTTCCCGCTCAAAGTCGCGCCGGACGACGAGGGCCGCGAGACCGAACTGAACTGGATCAGCCAGATCAAAGGCCGCCGCGTGGTCTATTACTGCCAGCAGCCCACCACCCGCCAGCTCCTCCATCAGCAGCTCTTGCAGTGGGAGATGCAGGCCTTCCCCGTCGAAACGCTGGACGCCCCTCTCACCGGCATGACCGCCGCCGACAGCCTCGTCATCGACGTCACCGGCCTCGACCAGCCCGACCCGCAGCCCCTCATGGCGCAGGCCGCCGCCCACGGCGCCGCCATTGTCATCCTCGCCACCCTCGGCGGCGCGCGCGATCGCATCACCGCGCCGCCCGGCAGCCGCAACGTCAAAATCTCCAAGCCCCTCAAACGCCGCGAGCTGCTGCGCGCCATCGCCGCTCCCGCCACCCTGCCCGCCGCCCCCCAAGTGAACCCGCACGCGCTGCCGCCCCTGCCTTCCATCAGCGCGCCGCAGATGCCAGAGTCCGTCAACGCGCCTGCGCCGCCGGCATCCGCGCCTCCCCCCAGCGCGCCGCCAGCCGCCGTCTCTGCCCGCGACGAGGGCGACATCCCCCTGCCTGTCGTCCCGCCGCCCGCCCGCCCCGTCCCTGCCGTCAACGCCAACGGCGAGCTCGAGCACGCGCTCTCCGCCGACCGCGCCGCCGCCGCCCAGCACGATGTGCGCCGCATCCACCCGCCCGCCGCCCCGGCCGGTGTTCCCGCCGCCCCGCCCAGCAACAGCTTTGCCGCCCAGCATCCCGCGCGCATCCTGCTCGTCGAGGACCAGCCCTTGAATCAAAAAATCTCCTCCATGCTGCTGCACCGGCTGGGTTACACCGTCGTCGATATCGCCAACCACGGCCAGGAAGCCGTCGAAATGGTCGCCAGGACCGCCTATGATGTCGTCTTCATGGATTTGCAAATGCCCGTGCTCGGCGGCATCGACGCCACCCGCGAGATTCGCGGCAACTTCCTCCTCAAGCAGCAGCCCGCCATCATCGCCATGACCGGCCACGCCCTCACCGGCGTGCGCGAGGCCTGCCGCGAGGCCGGCATGAACGACTTCCTCGCCAAGCCCGTCAGCCTCGACGACTTCCGTCGCGTCATCCCCCGCTGCCTGAATCTCGAACCGGCCCTGTAGCGGCGGTCTGCGACCGTCGCTGATTTTTAGGCGGACCGAAAAAAGAGAAAAAGTGAGACGGTCGCAGACCGCCGCTACATCTCGTCTTCATGCGCAAACCCAGGGCAGGCCAGCCCAGCCCCGGCCTTTTCCGGTTGCGCGCGCGCGGGCATCAGGCTCTTTAACCGCCCCCGGCATCCCGGCCCATCCTATGTCCACCGAATCCCAGTCCCAAATCGCGCTCATGGAGAAAATCGTCTCCCTCTGCAAGCGCCGCGGCTTCATTTATCAAAGCAGCGAGATCTACGGCGGCTGCGGCGGCGTCTGGGACTACGGCCCGCTCGGCGCCGAGCTCAAGCGCAACCTGCGCACCGCCTGGTGGAACGCCATGATGCGCGAACGCGAGGACGTGCTCGGCCTCGATGCCAGCATCCTCATGAATCCCGCCATCTGGAAGGCCAGCGGCCACGTCGATACCTTCGCCGACCTCATGCGCGAGTGCTCGCTCACCAACAAACGCGTGCGCGCCGACCACGTCGAGCCGCAGGACGGCGTCGTCATGAAGTACCACGGCGCGCAGGCCCCCAACGGCTGGCGCTGGGAGCGTGCGATCACCGCTTTGCTGAAAAATGGCGAGCACATCGAAAGCTTCCGCAAACGCGTGCGCAGCCTCATCGCGCAAAACGCCGGCGCGGCCGCGGGCAAACCCGAGGAGATCGAACTGCTCGGCGAGGAGAAAATCGACGCCGTCAATGGCAGCATCGACTTCCACCCCGAGACCGGTGGCCTCCTCGGCGAGCCCCGCCCCTTTAACCTCATGTTGAAGACCTACCTCGGCCCCACCGCCACCGAGGACGACGTCACCTACCTGCGCCCCGAAACCGCGCAGGCCATCTTCGCGCAATTCAAGAACGTCTTCGACTCCAGCCGCGTGAAGGTGCCCTTCGGCATCGGCCAGATCGGCAAGGCCTTCCGCAACGAGGTCACGCCGAAGAATTTCACCTTCCGCAGCCGCGAGTTCGAGCAGATGGAGCTCGAGTTTTTCATCAAACCCGATGAAGCCGTCGAGATCATCAGCGGCGAGGTCGCGCAATGGCATGAAGGCGCCGATCTGAGCCAGCCGCAGCCGAACTGGGGCTGGCAAATGTGGCACCGCTACTGGGTGGCCGAGCGCACCAAGTTCTACGAAGGCATCGGCCTCGGCGACGTGCTCGAATACTACTGGCAGACGGCGGATGACCTCGCCCACTACGCCCGCGCCTGCGTGGACATTCTGTGCGAGTTCCCCTTCGGCACCGAGGAATTGGAAGGCATCGCCGCGCGGGGCGACTTCGATTTGTCGCAGCACCAGGCGCACTCCAGCAAGTCGCAAGAGGTCTTCGACGAGGAACTCAAAACCGCCGCCGCCAAGCTCACTGACGAGCAGAAGGAAGCCCTCATCCAAAAGCGCCTCGCCGCCGAGCAGGCGAAGACCAAGGGCGAGCCGATGCCCGAGGCCGAGGTGCGCGCCTGGTTCGACCGTCTCTTCAAAGGCAACTACATCCCGCACGTCATCGAGCCCTCCGCCGGTCTCGACCGCATGGCGCTCGCCGTCATCGCCAAGGCCTTCAGCGAAACCGAAAAAGTCGATGACAAGGGCAAGAAGGAAGTCATCACCGTCCTGCGCCTGCACCCGCGCGTCGCCCCGATCAAAGTCGGCGTCTTCCCGCTGCTGAAGAACAAGCCCGAGCTCGTCGCCAAGGCGCGCGAGGTCTATGCGCTGCTCAAGAAGCACATGAACTGCTTCTACGACGAAACCGCCAGCATCGGCCGCCGCTACGCCCGCCAGGACGAGGCCGGCACGCCCTTCGGCGTCACCATCGACTTCGAGACCCTCGGCGAAAAAGGCCCCGAACTTGCCGACACCGTCACCCTCCGCCACCGCGACAGCGGCGAGCAGGAGCGCGTGAAAATCAGCGACCTGCTCGGCAAGCTACTGCCGCTGGTCTCCTAGACGGAGCACACCTTCTTCTTGACTCTACACTTTAAGTTCCAATTATCCGGCCAACGAAGTCCACGGCTTTCTCTCCAGTTACATGAGTTGCCTCAAGGTCCTCTGGAGTCACGTCTCGTGAAGGCCAATACCCCCCATCTAAGAGATGTTTGTCGAAAGTCAATCTTCTGAGTTCTTCCTGCCAACCACTCAGCGACTGATGATCGGCTAGTGCGCTAAATACTGAGTTTGAGCAACCCGCAATCAGATCCGCCAACTGTACATCTCTGCGATCTTGAGATCGTTCTACTTCTTCGATCTCTACCGCCCGATAAGGAAACTTCACCCATCGGCCACCCACAGATGGCAGCTTTGTTGAAGGAGTGATCGGAGAGGATAACTTGTTAAACAGCTCAAGTTGTGAACGAAGAGCTTTTGACTTGTCAGATACAAACTTGAAAGGCTTTTCAATGATCTGCCCCCAAGAATCAACCATCGAGTGATAAGAAGGAATAAGGGGATCAAGCTCATTGCCTCCGACGTGTGGAAGCCAAAGTTCAGGAGATTGTGAACCAAGTAGCGCTGGAGTTAATAAATTAAATGAATCCGTGTTTATCTTCTCAAGCAGACCATGTGCTTCTTCAACGCAAGCTCGAAATTCCACCAGAGCAGCATTGTCTTTTTGTCTCACGAGCTTCACGAAGGATCTCATCAATTTAGAGTAATTTTCCTCCCCTAGCCAAACAGGCAAAACCGTGGCGAATAAGTTAGCCAACGCCAATGCAGCTCCTTGTTCATACAAATCAGTGCCCATGTGTTTAGCCAAAGGCTCATAAATAAGATCGATAAACTTGGTCACTGCGAAGAATCGCTTGTGCACAACATGAACTCGGGTCGTTTCAGAAGTGATAAATTCACTTTGTAGAACTTGAATCAGCAAGTTTATCTGTTTCGGATACTTTCTGAACTTGGTGAACTTCCACTCATTGGATTTAACACTGGAAAGGAGACTTTCGACTTGAGCCATGTGTTGTGGGCTCAGTCTGATGGTTGCAATGGTAAGTATAGGTGAATCAGCATTCAGAAGGTCACTCCCGCTGTTGCCGCTCTCATCGAGAACGATCTCGGGTAGGTTTTCATCCCCTACCTTATTTTTCAGAGTTAGGTTATCTAACATAGATATGTGGTCCGTTGGGTTCTGCCGTGACAAGGATTTGGCTACCTACTTTCACTTTAGCGGTGTCGGAATTAGCATCGCACCACACAATACCCAAAATCAATCTCCCACCCTGTCTCCGTCTTCGTCACCGGAATGGCGGGGTTGAGGCGGTAGAGCTGGCGGCGACCGTCCCTGGGGTTGGCGGTGGTGATGACGAGTCCGGCGCGGCGCAGGTTGACGAGGTGCTTCAGCGTGGCGTCCAAACGGCGGCTAGAACTGCCGGTCAGGGCGGTGGCGGTGCGCGGTTGGCCGTCGGCCAGGGTTTGCAGTAATCGACGGCGAACCGGATCCCCGAGGGCGGCATACACCGTGTCGGGTGGGACCACCTGCGGCGCGGACACCGGCAGGGCCGGAGGGGTGGCAGGGGTGCTCATGCGGGTATTTTGCCCGTTTTCCGCCTCTTGACAAGCGCGCAGACTCCGCAATCGGCGCTTTGGGGTCTCCTTGCAAGCGCACCGGCTCCGTAATCGACGACCCGGAGCCTCGGTACAAGCGCATCGGCTCCGGTATCGACGACACCGAGCCTCCTTGCAAGCGCACCGGCTCCGCAATCGACGACCCGGAGCCTCGGTACAAGCCTGCCGGCTCCGGTATCGGCGATCCCGAGGCTCGGAACAAGCGCATCGGCTCCGCGATTCACCCCTCCGACATGCCAACCGGGTCGTTTTGGCGGGTGCTAGCTGGCTCTTTCTTCGTCCTGCAGGCGGCGCGTTTCTTTGTAAAAGCGGGAGACGATGAAGTACACCAGGGTGGTGCCGGCGATGATTTTGAGATAGAAGAGGTAGTAGGCCGGGCCTTCGAGGCTGGCGGCGGCGCCTTGGCGGTCGATCCAGCCGTTGATCCAGGCGGTGAAGTAATTGCCGAGCGCCACGGACAGCAGGTACAGGGACATGATGAAGGACTTCAAGCGCTGCGGCGCCTGCGTGTAGCTGAACTCCAGCGCGGTGATGGAGATCAAAATCTCCGCGGTGGTCAGCAGCAGGTAGGCCAGCCCCTGCCAGGCGATGTGCAGGTTCGCTCCGGCGGCCAGTTCTTTTTCAATCCACCAGGACATCGCCACGGCGCCCAGGGTGACGACGAAGCCAGTGCCGATGCGGCGCATGGCGGTGAGGCGCACGACGCGGCCAACGCGCGGATAGATCACCAGCGTGAACAGCGGGATGAGCACCAGCACCAGGATCGAGTTCAGGCTCTGCATCTGCGCCGGCAGCACCTCCCAGCCGCCGATGTGCCGCTCCATGCGCCCGGCCTGCTCCACCCAGCGCGAGGCGGTTTGATCGAACACGGACCAGAAGGCGGCGATGAGCACATACAAGGTCAGCAGCCCGCCCAGGGCGCGCACGAAACCGGGGTCGGTCAACTCACGCACGAAGGACGCGGCTCCGCCGGGATGTGGGCGAACTCGTGCCGGCCCATCCAAAACACCAGGGTGGCAAAGAACATCAAAATGCCGGGCACACCGAAGGCGAGATGCGGACCGTATCGTTCCAGCAGCCAGGGGGTGAGCAGCATGGACAGGGTGGCGCCGATGTTGATGGAAAAATAAAACCAGTTGAAGACGCGCGGCAGCAGGGCTGCGTTGCGCACGCTGAACTGGTCCCCGACATGCGCGGAGACGCAGGGCTTGATGCCGCCGGCGCCGACGGCGATGAGGCCGAGCCCCCACACCAGACCGGTGCGCGTGTGGTCGAGCGCCAGCACCAGGTGCCCGGCGCAATAGACCAGGGACAGCAGCATGATGGTGCGGTATTTGCCGAGCCAAAGATCCGCCAGCAGACCGCCGAGCAGCGGGGTGAAGTACACGGCGGTGATGAACAGATGCACCCACTCGGTGGCCTTTTCCGTGCTCATCAAATCCGGCGCGCCCTCATGCGTCACCAGTGCCGTGGTCATGAAGGCGAAGAGCACGGCCCTCATGCCATAGAAACTGAAACGCTCGGCAAATTCGTTGCCAATGATGTAGGGCACACCGGCGGGCATGCGGTCGCTCGGGACGGGAGAGGTGCGGTAAGCCACGCGCCCTTAAACACCCGTCCGTCCCCTGGCGTCAATGACAAAGACACCGTTGGATTGAAGCCTTCAGGCGCCACGGCGGGTGGACTCCACGACATATCTCGCCTTGCATGAGGCGCGCGGCGGTGGAATTTGAAGACGCCGCATGAAGACCGTGACTTTGGAGCACCTGAACGCCTGTCCGGCGGCGGAGTTTGTCCGGCTGGCGGGTCCGCTTTACGAGCACTCACCCTGGATCGCCGAGGCGGTGGTGGGGCGGCGGCCTTTTGCCTCCATCGACGCGCTGCGCGCCGCGCTCGCGGAGGCGGTGCGCGGCGCCGGCATGGAGCGCCAGCTCGGCCTCATCCGCGCCCATCCCGACCTCGTCGGCCACGCCGTGCTCACCGCCGAATCGCAAAACGAGCAGGCCGTCGCCGGCCTGACCGATCTCATGCCGGAGGAAATCACGCGTTTTCGCCAGCACAACACCGACTACCGCGCGCGCTTTGGTTTCCCCTTGGTCATCTGCGCGCGCAAAAACAAAAAAGACGCCATCCTGAACGCCTTCCCCGTCCGTCTGCAAAACAGCCGCGAGACGGAGATCGCCGAGGCGCTGGCGCAGATCGACCAGATCGCGGAGCTGCGTCTGCGCGACCTCATTGCCCCCTGACATGCCTGCCAAACTCAGCACCCACGTTCTCGACACAAAAAACGGCCGCCCCGCCGCCGGGCTCAAGCTCGAGCTCTGGCGCGGCGGTGCGCCGTTGAAGGTCGCCCACACCAATGACGACGGCCGCACCGATGAGCCGCTGCTCTGCGCGGAGGAGATGCTGGAGGGCGAATACGAGGTCATTTTCCATGTCGGCGACTACTTCGGCGAGCGCGCCTTTTTGGACCAGGTGCCGGTGCGCTTCCGCATCAGCGATCCCACGGCCAGCTATCACGTCCCGCTGCTGTGCTCGCCCTGGGCCTACAGCACTTATCGCGGCAGTTGATCACGTTATGTCAAAGCAACCATCCCCTCACAAGGAAGCCGCGCTTGCGGCGGAGGTGATGCGTCGTTGTGACGAACTGGGCCGTGTCAGTGACGACTCCGGCTGCCTGATGCGCACCTTTCACTCCCCCGCCATGACGTGCGCCAACACGCTCGTCGGCGGCTGGATGCGCGCCGCCGGCATGAGCGTGCGCGAGGACGCGGCTTTCAACCTGCTCGGCCGCCTCGAAGGCAGCCGGCCCAAAGCGCCCGCGCTGTTGCTCGGCTCCCATCTCGACACCGTTATCGATGCGGGCAGGTACGACGGCCCGCTCGGCGTGCTCGTCGCGCTCGCTGCTTTGCAAAGCCTGCGGCGGGATGGCGTCGTGCTGCCGTTCCCGGTCGAGGTCGCCGGGTTCAGCGACGAGGAAGGCGTGCGCTACCAGACCACCTATCTCGGCAGCCGCGCGCTCGCCGGCACGCTGAAAAAAAGCGACCTCAACCGCATCGAGGAAAAAGGCATTGAAAAAGCCAGACGCAAACGCGGCGAGTTTTTCGGTTATGTGGAGGCGCACATCGAACAGGGACCGGTGCTGGAAGCGGAAGGTTTGCCGGTCGGTGTCGTCACCGGCATCGCCGGGCAAAGCCGCTTGCGCGTGGCCTTCACCGGTCAGGCCGGACATGCCGGCACCACGCCGATGGCGTTGCGGCGCGACGCGCTCTGCGCCGCCGCCGAACTGACGCTGGCAGTGGAAAGCTGCGGCGTCACCGCCACCGTCGGCCAGCTTGATGTCGAGCCGGGTGCCAGCAATGTCATTCCAGGACTCGCCGTGATGACGCTCGACCTCCGCGACGCGAGCGACAGCAAACGCGCGGCCGCCGTCGCCAAGCTGAAGCGGCAGGCGCAAGCGATCGCCCAACGCCGCCGGCTTCAACTCGAATGGAGGCGCGTGCAGGAGTCGCCCAGCGTGCGGTGTGACGCCGCGCTCAGCGCCAGTCTGGGACGCAGCATCGCCGCTTTCGGACTGCCGGCACGCAAGCTGCCCAGCGGCGCCGGGCACGATGCCGCCGCGCTTTCCGCGCTTTGCCCCGTCGCCATGCTCTTCGTGCGCTGCCGCGGCGGCCTCAGTCATCACCCGGATGAATCCGTGCGAAAGGCGGATGTCGGCATCGCCATCGCTGTCCTGGCGGACTTCCTGCGCCGTCTTGGAGAACGTCATGTTTGACCTGCTCATTCGCGGCGCGCATCCGTGGCCGGAGATCGGCATCGCGGAGGGCCGCATCGTGTCTTTGGAAGCCGGTCCCGCGCGCGCCGAGCTCGATGCCGGCGGCCTGCGCGTCCTGCCCGGCGTGGTGGACGCGCATGTGCACTTCAACGAGCCGGGTCGAACCGATTGGGAAGGCTGGGCCACCGGTTCGCGCGCCGCTGTCGCCGGCGGTGTCACCACCGTGTGCGACATGCCGCTGAATTCGACGCCGCCTCTCGTCACAACTGCCGCTTTCGACGCCAAACGCGCCGCCGCCGAGGCGCAGTCTCTCTGTGACTTTGCCTTCTGGGGCGGCCTCGTGCCCGGTCATCTCGACGACCTCGAAGCGCTGGCTGAGCGCGGCGTCATCGGTTTCAAAGCCTTCCTGTCCGGCAGCGGCATCGACGATTTTCCAAAGGCCGACCTCGCCACCTTGAAAGCCGGCATGAAAAGCAGCGCGGCGCTCGGCCTGCCGGTCAGCGTGCACGCCGAGTTTGATCAGAACCTGCCGCGCACTGGCGCCGGCGTGCGGGATTTCCTGGCGTCGCGACCCGTCGCTTCGGAAGTCGCGGCCATCGCCGCCGCGCTGGAACTGGCCGGGGAAACCGGCTGCGCATTGCATGTCGTGCATGTCAGCAGTGTGGAGGGCCTGGAGCGCATCGCCGAGGCAAGGCAACGCGGGGTCGATGTCAGCGCCGAAACCTGCCCGCATTACTTGGTGCTGACTGCGGAGGACATGGAGCGCCTCGGCGCGCCCGCCAAATGCGCGCCGCCGCTGCGGGACGAGGCGAATCGCCTGGGGCTTTGGCAGGCCCTGCGCGCCGGCTGGGTGGACACGATTGGCAGCGATCACTCGCCCTCGCCGCCGGAGATGAAGCAAGGCGACGATTTTTTCCAGGTGTGGGGCGGCATCGCCGGCGTGCAGCACCTGCTGCCGCTGCTGCTCGACGCCGGGTTGGAGGCGGAAACCTGCGCCGCGCTCACCGCCGCCAATCCGGCGCGCCGTTTTCGTTTGCCCGGCAAAGGCCGCATCGAAATCGGCAGCGACGCCGACCTCGCTCTCGTTGATCCCGCCGCGTCCTGGACGATCACGCGTGATTCGCTGCTCGCTCGTCATCCCGTCTCCCCTTACCTCGACCGCAGGTTGCGCGCGCAAGTGCGCCACACCCTGGTGCGAGGTGAGCGGGTGGTCAGTGACGGCGCGCTCACGCCTGCCAAGCCGCAAGGAGCATTGCTCAGGCCTTGGTGAACACGAGCCGTCACGCCGCCAGCGCCGGGTAGTCCGTGTAGCCTTCGGGTCCGGGGGTGTAAAAGGTGGCGGGGTTGGCGGGGTTGAGTCCGGCACCGGCGGCGATGCGGGCGGGCAGGTCGGGATTGGCGAGAAAACTGGTGCCAAAGGCGACAGCGTCGAGCCGTCCGTCACGAATCGTCGCGGCGGCCTCGTCCGCGTGGTAGCCCATGTTGCCCACCAGCACGCCTTTGAAGTGGTCGCGCGCGGGCGTCATGACATCGCCCTGCTGCTGGCCAAAGAAATCGGAACGCATGACGTGCAGATAAGCGATGCCGCGGGCGCTGGCTTGCTGGGCGATGTAGGTGGTGAGCGCCACCGGATCGCTGTCGATCATGCTGTTGTAGCTGTTGAGCGGCGAGATGCGCAACCCGACGCGACCGGCGCCCCACACGTCGATGACGGCGTCGAGCACTTCGAGCATCAAGCGCGCGCGGTTTTCCAACGGGCCGCCGTAGGGACCGCTGCGGTGGTTGGCGCCGTCGCGCAGAAACTCGTCGAGCAGGTAACCGTTGGCGCCGTGCACTTCGACGCCGTCAAAACCGGCGGTTTTGGCGTTCTCGGCGGCTTTTTTGAAGCCGGCGATGATGCCGGGGATTTCGTCGTCGCGCAGTTCGCGCGGGATGACGTAGGGCTGCTTGCCTTCGGGTGTGTGCACCTCATCGCCGGTGATCGGGATGGCGCTGGGGGCGACGGGCTGGATGCCGCCGTTCAACAGCGGGTGACAGGCGCGACCGCCATGCCAGAGTTGCAAAACGATGCGTCCGCCTTGTTTGTGCACAGCGTCGGTGATGTTTTTCCAGCCGGCGACTTGAGCCTCGGAATAAATGCCGGGCTCCATCCAGAAAGACGAGTTGCCCTCCATGACCATGGTGGCCTCGGCGATGATGAGGCCGGCGCTGGCGCGCTGGGCGTAATATTCCGCCATCAACGGCGTCGGATTGTGATCGGCATCGGCGCGGCAACGGGTGAGCGGGGCCATCCAGACGCGGTTGGGCAGGTTGAGATCGCCGGCTTGCAGGGGTTGAAAGAGTGGGGAGGACATGAGGTCAAAAAACGTTCGAATTGATGTTCGGGGCTTGAATACTTGGGTTTATTTGCCGGCGAGAAGCGCGGACAGAAAGTCTTTACGTCCGGCCAACGCCACCAGCGACAACACACCTACAAACGCGGGCAAGGCGTAACCGCCCTGGGCGAGGAAGATATGAAACAGCGCGATGTTCACCACGATGGGACCGAGCACGGCGAGCGCGAGGTTGGTACAGCGACCGCTGAGCAGCAACAGGCCGCCAGCGACTTCAAGCACTTTGACCAAAGTCAGGTAGCCGCTGACGTACATGGCGCCCATGAAGGCGGCGGCTTGGGAGCCTTCCGGTGGAGGCGGCACCGGGATGAAGCCGAGCCAGAAATTGAGGCCGAAGACGACGAAAATTAAGCCGAGCAACAGCCGGGCGAGCGTGGAGACAAGTTTCATGTTGGATCAAGTTTGGGTTCGATTGACTGACGGCGCACTTTCCCGCGCCGTACGCAACCGTGCCAATGCCGCTTTGGCAGGCTGAGCATGACTTGGCGGCATGCCGTGCCGCGCGCGGTGGACGCAGCGCCCTGCGTATGCGCTGTTACTTCAACTGCTTGAGCACGCTGGTTTTGACGCCAGCGGCGAGCTCGAGGATGTCGTCCTCCTTGAGATCGCTGCCTTGAATTTGGATGAGGAAGCGGTTGTCCACGACGATCTGGCCCATGCCGGCGTCCTTCTGGATGGTGACGGTGTTGTCGCCGGCCTTCTTCATTTTCAATCCAGCGAGTCCGGCGATGGCCGGGTTGTTGATGAGACCCATGACCTGGCCGATCATGGGCGAGTCGGCGATGATGGTGATCGAGGCGCTCTTGGTTTTTTTCTCGTACTTGCGCTCGACGGTGCTGCCGGCGCCGAGCACGGCGAGGGCGTTGGCATTGTTGATCTCGCCGCCTTTCCAGTCGCCGATTTTGTCAGGCAGGGCGTTGGCAATGGTGACGCCTTTCTTCTCGTTGATGGCGTTGACGGCGAGTTGCAGGCTGGTGGAGGCCTCGCTGTATTTGCCTTCCTTGTAAAGTTTCATCGCCTCGTTGATGGCGTCCTCGACCTCGTCAGCGGAAGCGGCAAGAGGAAGGGCAAGCAGCGCGGCCAACAACAAAGCGGTGATTTTCATGCCCTTACCAAAGGCGCAAAGCGGCGAAGGTCAACCGCGAGCGGGAGGCATCTTTGCCAAAGTCACGGGCGCTGGTGCAGGACGAGTTGCGGGAAGGGAATCGGCCAGCCGTGCGCGCTGCAGCTCTCCACCGCGATCTGCTGAAGCAGGCGGCGCAGCTCCAGGTAGCGCGGTGCCGCGTCTCCCGCGAAGCGCGCGCCGATCCAAAGATCGAGCGAGGAATTCCCCGCTTCTTTGAACTCCACGCGCACTTCAAGCAGATGATCCTCCGGCACCGAACGCAGCAGGCCGGCGCGCAGATCCTCCTGCAATTGCGCGGGGATGCGGTTGGTGATGTCCGCTTGCAGGGAGTAGTCGAGGCCCAGCGTGGTGCTGACGAAGAAACCGCCGGAGAGATTGGCCGGTTGCATGGCGAGAAAGGCGGGCGTCGGAATGTGGCGCGTGATGCCGCCGCGGTAGCGGACCTCCACCAAGTCGGGTCCGGCGCGCTCGACCCGGGCCACGACGTCGTTGTCGAGCAGCAGGGTGTCCCCCGAGCGGCAGGGGAACCAGGGTTCGTTGGCGGCGCAAGGGCGCGAGGTCATGCCCATGAGCGCCTCCAGCGGCAGGCGCAGGCCGGCACCGTCCAGGCAGGGGTTGGTAAGCCGGGTTTGAAAATTGATGGTGCCGATCAGCCAGGGCACGCCGTTGATGAGCACGCGCTCGCCCTCGCGCGCGGGACCGAGGTTCAACAGCATGCGCACCTGGTCGAAATAGCGCATCAATCCGCTCTTGGCCGCCAGCAGGATGCCCAGCATGACCAGCACCGCGACGCCGCCGAGCAGCCAGTCACCGCTGGCATAAAGCACCGCCAGGGAGGCAAGCGCGGCGAGCGCAAGGCTGAGGCCCTGATTGAGCAGGCCGGCCAGACGCCGGAAGAAGCTGAGGCGCTCGATTTGCGCCATCGGGATCATTTTGATGCCGTAAAGGTACAGCAGGCGCAGGCCGAAATAGACGAGGATGAAGGCCGCCAGGGCGAGCAGCAGGTAAAGCCCGCGGCTGAACACAAAATTCCGCGCCGAGCCGGCCAGCAGGTCCCACACGCTGGTCTCCTCCGACTTCAGCTCCGCCAACTGACGCTCCATGGCGAGCAAGCGCGAGCGGCTTTCATCAAGACGTGCCTGCCAGCCCGTCCGCATGCTCTCCAGGAGGGTGCTCAGACTGGAGCGCGGCGGCTCGCCGGCCTCCGTCAGCAGCTCGCCGCGCGCCTTCAAACTGGCCAGCGCCAGTTCGGCGATTTGGACCCGGTGCCGCTGCTTTTCCAGGTTGTTTTGCAGGTCTTGCAGGGCGCGCGGCTTCTGGCTGAGTTTGCGCGCCTCCGACAGCATGGGGGCCAGCAGGCGGCTGAACTCCTGCTGCAACGTCAGCTCCTCCTGCGGCGCGGACTCGTTCAAATACTCGTCCAACGTGACCCCGGCGGCCACCGCCATCAGGTCCTGCTCCAGAGTGCGCCGACGCTCCTCCAGACTGGCGATCTCCGCCTGCAATCCGGCCGCTGCCGGCGATCCCGCGGCCGTGCCCAGCTCCTGTTGTTTTTCCCGAAGTTGCTCCGCCAAACTGGCCTGGCTGGCGGCCAGGGCGCGCAGGGTTGCGACCTCGCTCGCGACAGCCGGCGCGGGCTCGCTGACGGCAGGCTCCTGTGCCGGCAGCAGCGGCGCGGCCAGCAGCAGCAGCGCCAGACTGCGTCCGTCAAAAAAGAAGCGCGGCTCCAACATGAACGCCAAACTGGCGTGGCGCGGCGGCGGACGCAAGCGCCGCGAGCGCCTCAATCGCGCCGGGCCAGCTTCGAGAGCAGGCGCAGGATTTCCAGGTACAGCCAGACCAGGGTGACCAACAGGCCAAAGGCGGCGAACCATTCCATGTGCTTCGGCGCCCCGGCCTCGCAGCCGCGCTCGATGAAGTCGAAGTCGAGCACCAAATTCAAAGCCGCGATGGTCACCACGAACAGGCTGAAGCCGATGCCCATCAGGCCGCTTTCATGGATGAACGGAATTTGAATGCCGAAGAAACCGAGAACCCAGGTCAGCAGGTACACCAGGAAGATACCGCCGGTGGCGGCGGCGACGCCGAGGCGGAAGTTCTCCGTGGCCTTGATCCAGCCCATGCGGTAGGCGCCCAGCAGCGCGGTCAAAGTGGCTCCGGTGAGCAGCACCGCCTGCAGCACGATGCCATGGAATTGCGCCTCGTACATTGCGGAGATCGCGCCGAGGAAAAGACCCTCCGCCAGCGCGTACAGGCTGCCGGTGATGGCCGACCACTCCTTTTTGACCACGGTCACGATGGCCATCACCAGGCCGCCGATGAGGCCGCCGATCATCCACGGCATCGCCCCCGCCGGATCGACCGCCACCTTTTTCCAGGTGAACATGGCCGACAGCATAAGCAAACCGGTGAGCATCAAGGTGGCGTTGACGGTGCCGGACAGCGTCATGCGCGCGCCTGCGGGCGCGACGTCACGGAAGGTGGAGTCGTTCAGAACGGGATTGCCGGATCTCATGAGAAAAAGCGGGTGAGCGCGGGCGAGCTTCGCAGAGCACAAAGGGGCTGTCCATGACAAATCCCAGGTCAGTTTATGCTAACTATGTTTCAGATACACAGTTTACATGCCTTGATTTCACGGGCTTTTGGCCTTGGAAAAGTTGTTTTGCGCTGTCGCTCGGGTGGTTGTTGATTTGCAGGCCGGCGTGCTCGTGATGCCGACGTTCCCCTTGCATGTCCTCCTTCCCCGCCTGCCGTCATGTCAAATCGCGAAGCCGCCCTGCCGAGGCGCTGGCTTGGCTGGCTGCGGAGCCGTTTCGGTTGTTCTTTGTCTCAGGGGTGCTGTGGAGTGTCGTGGGGGTGCTGCTGTGGCCGTGCTTTTATGCGGGTTGGTTGACCCTCTACCCCGGTGTCATGCACGCGCGCTTGATGATCGAGGCGTTTGGCGGCGCCTTTGTCATCGGCTTTCTCGGCACCGCCGGACCGCGCATGGCGAGCGCGCCCAAGCTGACGGTGGCGGAGCTGGCGGTTTTTTTTGTCCTGCATCAGGCCGTCGCGCTGGCGCATTTGAGCTCGCATCCAGCCTGGGGTGATCGATTGTTTGCGCTGCTCCTGCTCGCTCTGCTGGCATCCCTGGGCGTTCGGGCGCGACGCTTCGGCGGGGAAACGCCGCCGCCGCAAATGCTCCTGGCCTGGAGCGGTCTGCTGTGCGGCGCGGCCGGTGCCTGGATGATGACGCAACCGGCCTGGATGATTCGCCCGGAGACGCAGCGTCTGGCCGGACTGCTGCTTTATCAAGGGCTGCTGCTGCCGCCGGTGCTGGGCATCGGGTCCTTTTTGTTTCCGCGCCTGCTGGGGGCGGCTTTTGGCGAGCCGCGCACGCCCGCTGAGGCGCGCGTCCGCAGAGGGCGCGCCGTGCTGGCTGCGGTGCTGCTACTGACCAGCTTCGGACTGGAGGCGTGGGGCTGGCCGGCGCTCGGACTGGTGCTGCGCGTGTTGGTGGCGGGCGCGTATCTCTTGCAGGAGGTGGCTTGGCGGCGCGATGCCGACCCGGTGGCGCGGGGCTCTTTGACTTCGGGTTTGTTTTGGGCGCTGGGCCTGGGCGCGTTGGGTTTGCTTTTGGCGGCGCGGTTTCCCGCGGCGCGGGTGGGGACGGAGCATCTGCTCTACGCGGGAGGGTTTGGGCTGCTGATGCTGGTGATCGGCAGCCGGGTCTTGTTTGGGCACAGTGGTCAGATCGAACTGTTCGCGCGTCGGACCAAGACGGCGCGCTGGCTGGTGTTCTTGGCGGTGCTGGCGGCGGTCACGCGCGCCACCACGGGTTTTTTGCCGCACTTGACGGTCTCGCATCACATCTATGCGGCGCTCACCTGGGCGGGGGCCGCCGTGCTGTGGCTGGTCTGGCATCGCCGGCGTTTCTGGAAGCGGGAAGAGGAGTGAGCAGGACAAAATCGGCGCGCAGGATGACAGGGGAGGGGAGGCAAGCCGGCGCTCCCCGGCGTTTCTTTCCATACCGGACACGAGTCCTCGCAACCTGCCTGCATTGCCATGACCAATCTCACCAAACTCTGGACGGGCATCGCCCAACCCGCCGACCATTTGCGCTACGGCATGGGCGGCCATGGCGCGCATCGCGCTGACACGCGCAAACCGATCACGGTTTGGAACATCACCCGCACCTGCAACCTGCGCTGCGTGCACTGCTACTCGGATTCCCAGGCCCAAGGCTATCCGGGCGAACTCACCTGGCCAGAGATGGGGGCGGTGGTCGCCGATCTGGCGGCCTATCAAGTGCCCTCGTTGCTGCTCTCCGGTGGCGAGCCGCTGGTGCACCCGCGGTTTTTTGATTTGGTCGATCTGGCCAGCGCGGCGGGATTGAAACTGACGATCTCCACCAACGGCACCTTGATCACTCCGGAGAAAGCGGCGCGCTTGAAGGAGGCAAACGTGGCTTACGTCGGCATCTCGCTCGACGGCATCGGCCAGGTCCATGATGAGTTTCGCCGCAAAGAAGGCGCCTTTGACGCGGCCGTGCGCGGGTTCCGGGCCTGCCATGAGGTGGGCCAAAAAACCGGCCTGCGCCTGACACTGACTCGCCACACCGTGCAAAACATCGACCGCATCCTCGACTTCATCGAGGAGGAGGCGATCCAGCGCGTGTGTTTTTACCATCTGGTGCCGGCGGGTCGCGGCAGCCAGTTGCAGGTGCTGCGGCCCGAGGAATCCCGGCGGGCTTTGGACACCTTGATCGCGCGGGTGGAAGCCTGGCATCGGCAGGGCGTCAATCGCGAGCTGCTCACCGTGGCCCAGCCGGCGGACGGCGCCTACCTGCTGCTGCGCATGGAGCGGGAAAATCATCCAAACCTGGAGCAGGCACGGCGTTTGCTGGGCTGGAACGGCGGCGGCGCCAACAGCTCTGGACGCGGCATCGCCAACATCGACACCCAGGGCAATGTGCATCCCGACCAGTTCTGGCAGGACATCGTCCTGGGCAATGTCAAGCGCATGCCCTTCTCGGCAATCTGGGAGGGACGCAATCAAGCCAGCGCGGAAACCCTCAGCGCGATCCGCTCCATCGGCACGCTCAGCCCGGCGGAGCGGCAGCATCGCATGGCGGGCGCTTGCGGGCGCTGCCGTTGGTTCGGCATCTGCGGCGGCGGCTTCCGCACCCGTGCCGCCTTCGGCAGCGATGGCGACCTCTGGGGTTCCGACCCCGGCTGTTATCTCACCGAAGCCGAGCGCAGCGGGCTGGAGATGGCGGGGTGAGCGCGCCCGCGCGCGGATTTCACCGCCTGAAGCGCTGTTATCGGCGTAGTAGAAGGCATGCCCCTCCTCAAACGCGCTCTGCTGGCTTTGCTGGGTTTGTTCTCGGCGTCCTGCGCCAGCAAACCCCCTTTGCAAACCGTGCCGCAGGTGGACCTGCCGCGGTTCATGGGGGACTGGTACGTCATCGCCCACATCCCCTATTTTCTGGAGAAGGGCAAGGTCGGCACCCTCGACCGCTACGCGCTGCGGCCCGATGGCCGCATCCAGAACTCCTACCTGTTTCGTCGCGACACCCTGGACGCCCCACTTGAGGAATGGCGCGGCGTGGCCTGGGTAAAGGACACCGCCACCAATGCCGAGTGGCGCGTGCGCTTTGTCTGGCCGTTCGCGGCCAAGTATCTGATCGTGGACCTCGATCCCGCGTACCAATGGGCCGTGATCGGTCATCCCTCGCGCAAGCTGGCCTGGATCCTCGCCCGCGACACGGTGCTGGACGATGCCACCTACGCGCGCTTGCTGAAGAACCTGGAAAAGCAGGGTTACGAGCCGGCCCGCCTCGCCAAGGTGCCGCAGCACGCGCCGCAGTGACTTCGCGGCTCACACCGCCTCCCGCCGGTAGGCGGCCGGCGAGGTGTTGCGGTACTGCCGCATCATGCGGCTGAGATAATGACGGTTCACCAAGCCGCATTGTTCGGCGATCTCATCAATGCTGGCCTCGCTGTGCCGCAACAGGGCGCAGGCGTGGTCGAGCCGGTAGTCCAGCAGCACGCGCATCGGCGGGCGCTGCAATTCCTGGCGAAAAAGATGATTCAAGTTGCGCACGCTCAGCCCGGCAAAGCGCGCGATTTGATCCGCTGAGATTTTCACTGCCAAGTGCGCGCTCATGAAGTCGAGCGCGTTGCGCAGACGGACGTCCATTTTCTGATGCAGCCAGACCTCCTCCGGCAGCCGCTGAATCGCCTCCACCACGAGGCTGACCGCCGTCCAGGTGAATTGCGGCGGCGGCTTGTGCTTCGCCAGCTTTTTCAACGATTCCAAACCTGCCGCGGCCTCCGGGGTGACCGGCAGACGGTGCAGGCCCGGCGCGGCGCGGTCACCGGCGGCGCCCAAGTTGAAATGCACGTACCACTTGCTAAAAGGGCGCAGCGTGCGCGTGCTGAAGGGCGTGTGCGGCGGAATCAGATACAAATGACCCGGAGTCAGCTCAGTCTCACGACCCTCGATCTCGATCACGCCACCGGCTTGCAACGGCCAGTAATAGCGCCAGTAAGGATCGCTCAAGCGATTCAGTTCCCAGCATTTGAGCTCAATTTTGCGGGCAGTCAGCACATCGACCGTGGCGCCCGGCAACGCCACCGTGCGCTCGCCGACCACGCGGTGCAGCGTCCCTCCGGGAACCAGACTGAGAAGGTTGTGAATCGTCATGGGCGCGGACCTGCCAAATCCGACACAACAATGGCGGACCCGGGCATGGATGGCAAGGACGATGTGCTTATGCTGGAACTTCACCCCCACCCCCCACCCACCGCACCACCATGGCCGACCTCAGCACCAGCGCCGCCGACAAAAAAGAGAAGGAATTCTTCACCCACGTCCCTCAGCAAGCCCCCGGCTTCTTCCTCAAGGGCAGCCACCAGTACGACTGGGGTCTCAAGAACCGCCTCTCCAAGGTCTTCAACCCCAAGGATGGCCGCACCGTCATGCTCGCCTTCGACCACGGTTACTTCCAAGGCCCCACCACCGGCCTGGAGCGTGTCGATCAGACCATCCTCCCCCTCGAACCCTACGCCGACTGCCTCATGCTTACCCGCGGCATTCAGCGCAGCGTCATCCCCGCCAGCACCCAAAAAGCCATCGCCCTGCGCGCCAGTGGCGGCACCAGCATGGTCAGCCCCATGGAGGAATGGGAAGGCGAGATCGACGGCAAAAAAGTCACCTTTGGCCGCCCCGGTTTTGAGCCGCTCTCCAACGAGTCCACCGCGCTCACCATTGAGGAAGCCATCCGCCTCAACGCCAGCGTGCTCGCCGTGCAGGTCTTCATCGGCAGCGCCTACGAGCGCCAGTCATTGAAAAACCTCACCGACCTCGTCGATGCCGCCAGCCGCTACGGCATTGGCGTCATGGGCGTCGTCGCCGTCGGTCGCGCCATGGCGCGCACCGCGCAGTATTTCCGTCTGGCCACCCGCATCATGGCGGAGCTCGGCGCGAACGTGGTGAAATGCTACTACACCGACGAGGAGTTCGACACCATCACCTCCTGCTGCCCGGTGCCGATTGTGATCGCCGGCGGCAAAAAGTTGCCGGAGCTCGATGCCTTGAAGATGAGCTACAACGCCATTCAGCAGGGCGCCAGCGGCGTGGACATGGGCCGCAACATCTTCCAGAGCGACGCCCCGGTGGCGATGATGCAAGCCGTGCGCGGCGTGGTGCACGAGGGCCTGACACCCGAGCAGGGCTACCAGATGTATCAGGATTTGAAAAAGTAGTCGTCCATATCCGAGATATATCCCCGAACCATTTTTTTCACCAAATCTTTTTACCAAAAACAACTCCAAAACGCTTGTCACCTGATACCATTCATTATGCTGCTGCCACTTGTGCTATCATGGTTCAACGCTGAGGCTGCGAAGCTGCTCAAAGATGCCGGGGTCGGCTCCTCCGGCTTGTCCGTGAACGCCTCCACCTGCGCCCAGAATTCCTCGGAACTCACGGGCCGCTGCTTGCGGAGAATCGCCTCGAGTTGGCGGGCTAAAGGAGTCATGCCGCTTGTCCTTCCCTCATAATCGCCTCAAGTCAACTCCACCCACCTCCCTCATGACCTCCCGACGCGCCTTCCTCTCCAGCACCACGGCCGCCACCGTGTCGGCGGCCACTCATGCTTTCGCTTCAAGCGGAAGCGGCGACATCAAAATCGCGCTCATCGGCTGCGGTGGGCGCGGCACGGGGGCTTGCGCGCAGGCCTTGTCCGCCGGCTCCAGCATCAAACTCGTCGCGGTTGTTGATCCGCTCGAAGGCAAAGGCCAGGCCGCTTTGGACATCCTGAATCAAAAACACGAGGGCCAGGTCGCGGTGCCACCGGATCAAATCTTCACGAACTTCGAGGACTGGCAGAAAGCGTATGCGCTCGCGGATGTCGTGCTCATCACCACTCCGCCGGGACCGCGACCGTTTCTCTTCGAACAGGCGATCAAAGCCGGCAAGCACGTCTTCATGGAAAAGCCCGTGGCCGTCGATGCCGCTGGGGTGCGTCGCGTGCTGGCCGCCGCCGAGGCGGCAAAAACGAAGAAGCTCAACGTCTGCGTCGGGTTCCAGCGTCGCTACGATCCGGCTTACATGGATGTCATTGATCGCATTCATAACGACGAGATCGGCGACCTCGTCTATGGCCGCGTCTATTGGAATGGCACCTCGCGCCCCGGCTACCCGCGCGAGGAGGGCGAGAGCGAGCTGCACTATCAAATCCGCAATTGGTACTTCTTCACCTGGATGAGCGGCGACCACATCCTGGAGCAGCATTGTCACAACCTCGACGTCGCCAACTGGGTGCTGCAAGGCAGGATGCCGGTCAAAGCCGTGGGTCAAGGCGGGCGCCAAGTGCGCAACGCGCGCGAGAACGGCACCATCTTCGATCACCACACCGTTGAATTTGAGTATGAGGACGGTTTCCGCCTGCTTAGCCAGTGCTGCCAGATCGGCGGCAAATGCGCGCGCAGTGTGAGCGAGCATTTTCACGGCTTGCAAGGCGTCGTCAATCTCGGCGATGGCGGGCGCTTCCTGATCAATGGCAAACCCCCCGGGGGCGAGCGCCGTCGCAACCGCCAGGATGCCTACCAGTTCGAGCACGACGCTTTTTTTGAAAACGTGCGCACCGGCGGCTATCGCAACGACGCCGAATACGCCGCTTACTCAACACTCATGGGCGTGATGGGCCGCATGGCCACTTACACCGGACAAGTCATCAGCTGGGAGCAGGCGCTCAACTCGCAGGAGAACCTCGTGCCGGACAACCTCACCTGGGACACCCCGCCGCCGGTGTTGCCTGATGCGGACGGCTGGTATCCTGTCGCCATTCCCGGCACTACCGATCCCGTGTGAAATGTTTTTCCCATCGCTGCTGTCCAGGTTTTGGCCGGTCATTAAATCCACGCGGTCTTGCCGCCACTTCACTGATCGCCTAAGGGCTAGGCACCAGCAGTCTCCAATTTTTTTACCTTATGAAATCTGAAAAATGGCACTCCGGCGTCACCCGCTACCAATGGCTCGTGCTACTCGTGGCTTCTCTTGGCTGGGTGTTTGACGCCTTCGAAGGCCAGCTCTTCAATCTCACGCGGGGCGCGATGCTCTCCGAAATCCTCGGCGTTGGTCCCGGTGATCCCGAAGCCAAAAAGTGGGGCGACATCTTTCTCGGCATCTTCCTGGCCGGCGGCACGTTTGGGGGCTTGTTGTTTGGGTCGCTCGGTGACAAATGGGGCCGCAAACCGGTGATGGTGCTGACCATCCTCTTTTACTCCATCTTTTCCGGGTTGACCTATTTTGCCACGGAATTGTGGCACGTCGGCGTGCTGCGTTTTTTGGTCGCGATGGGGGTGGGCGGCGAGTGGGCGGTGGCGGCGGCGCTGGTGGCGGAGGTGTTTCCGAAGCACGCGCGCACCCATGCCGGCGGCATCTTCCACGCCACCGGCGTGCTCGGAACCTGGCTTGCCGCCCTGACCGCCATGGGCGTCGAGAACGAATGGCGCATTGCTTATCTGATCGGCATCCTGCCCGCCTTGCTGACGCTGTGGATTCGCGCCTCGATCAAGGAACCGGAGAAATGGCAGGAGGCGAAGGAGGAAGGCAAACGCATGGGCAGCTACGCCGATCTCTTCGGCGATGCCCAATGGCGGGCGCGGGCCCTGCTCGGCATGACCCTGGCCGCGGTCGGTCTCGGCACGTTCTGGGGTGTGTGCGTGGCCACGCAGGATTTGACCCGCGAGTTGCTGCTCAGCCTGGATTATGCACCTGCGGACGCGGATCGAAAATCCAAATTCGCCTATGGCATCATCCAGGTGTCGGGCGCGTTGTTCGGGCAGCTCAGCTTCGGACCTCTCTGCGCGCGCTTTGGAAGGAAACCCACCTTCGCGGTCATGCACAGCCTCAGCTTCATCATGGTGCTGGTGGTCTGCTATCTGCCACAGAGTCACATGCAGATGCTGCTTTTGCTGCCCTTGTTCGGCTTTGTGACGTTGAGCATCCACTCCGGTTATGCCATCTACTTTCCGGAGTTGTTCCCCAACCACCTGCGCTCCACCGGCGCCAGTTTTTGCTTTAATGCCGGACGTCTCATCGCGGCACCCGTACTGATCCTCTCCGGTTATGTAAAGACCCTCACCACCCTGCCCAACGCCATCGCCATGCTGGGCGGCCTGTTCCTGCTCGGCCTGCTGGTGCTTGTCTTTTTGCCGGAGACAAAAGGGGAGGATCTGCCAGAGTGATCGAAGGCGGGCGGTTATTGATGTTTATCAAACCTTCGACCTGGCTGGGACAGGTGCCTGGCATTTTCTCCAGGGCGGCTCGTTCCTCGCAGTCTGTCTCGCGGCTGCCGCCGCCGCTCGGCTCGCATAAGCGCCCCCCGCTTCGACGAAGCGCGCCCGTAGCCCCACCCCGGGGTTATCCCTCCTGCGTCGGGCTCTGCGGCATGGCTCCGCTGCGCTGCGCTTGGAAGATGCCGCTGATCGCGGCAAGGCAGGGTTCAACAACCATTAGCTTTGGCGCGCCACACGGTCAAAGCTAACTTGAGGGTTCGGCCTTGGTTCGTCGATGTGTGCTAATCATGGTCAGTGTCTGGTAGTGCTACCAAGTGTAAATGGATGTGGCTGAACCGGGATGTCTAGCCAAAGCAGCCCGGTAAATCTCATCTGCACCAGCAGCGTCCTTCGCAAAACCAAGACCACCGAGTGCGGAGGTGTCGATCGGTCCAAAGTCCAAATGCCAGCCCTCAAGCATAGAAGAGTCATCAATCCAATGGGCAGCATTCCAGTAAAGACGGCCCTTCAAATACTCTCGTGTCTGCGGCTGAAGTGTCTTCTCTGGTGAGGTCAAAGCTTCGTAGCACATCTTCGCCTCCTCGACTGGATGGTATGTCGATCCGAGTAGGTCTAGCGACCGTACCACTGCAAGTGAAGTGAGCGATCCCAACAGAAAAGCCAAAGCGATGTTCCACCCGTGCCACGTTGACGGCTTCGAATCGACTGTTGTGCTCATCGTCTGCATGGCGAGTGGCGCTGTTGGTTGGCCGAACGATCAAGCGCTGGAACCGCTGGGGCGGGGGTAAGCGTTGAAACGGGATAGCGGGTTAAAGCTACGGAATGCATGGCCGACAGAGCAGCCCCAGCGGTTGTCCATCCGCGCCTTGTTCGCCCTCTGGGTTGTTGTGGTGCATTCATAGCCGGTGATTGAAGTTCATC
>VFQQ010000446.1_pt1 | contig 83197 bp, 145 predicted proteins | sample 3512341 | NCBI WGS metagenome assembly VFQQ01 (sample SAMN10412373, study PRJNA504923) | tailings metagenome | isolation source: Relicate 2 Philex TSF1 revegetated site | place: Philippines: Tuba, Benguet | collected 2017-08-29 | reverse complement strand
GCATCGATAGCATGCACCACACTGGCAGCATGCGCAGCCTGCACAGTGTGCAGAGCGTGTGCTGCCACCGTCTTCATGCCGGGGCCCCAGGCCAGGGCTGGAACAGAAGCGGCGAGCGCCACTGTCTCATCATACAGCAGACGGCAGCCGCTGGATGGCACGCTGCTGGCGCCAAACACCTGTGAAGATGGTGGAGTGCGATTGTTAGCATGTGTTTGGACATGTCGTGCCGCAGGGGCAGACATCACACTCGGCACCTGCTTCTACCATGCATGCCCAGCTGCACCTGCCTCGACCAACCTACCCAGCTCACCCCGATCACGCATGACGCATTGCCTTCCGGAGGGCAGAACGTGACACCTGCGATGGTTGAAAATGTACCGGGGCAGCGTGCATGCTTGAATGTGCACCCAATCTGCTGGTCTGCGCGCGCCAGCCACCCTGCCTGCCTGCTGCCCGTCACGCCTGCCTCCAACCCTGCTTGTTGCTGCAGCGCAAGCATGCACGCATGCAAGCATGCATCGATAGCATGCACCACACTGGCAGCATGCGCAGCCTGCACAGTGTGCAGAGCGTGTGCTGCCACCGTCTTCATGCCGGGGCCCCAGGCCAGGGCTGGAACAGAAGCGGCGAGCGCCACTGTCTCATCATACAGCAGACGGCAGCCGCTGGATGGCACGCTGCTGGCGCCAAACACCTGTGAAGATGGTGGAGTGCGATTGTTAGCATGTGTTTGGACATGTCGTGCCGCAGGGGCAGACATCACACTCGGCACCTGCTTCTACCATGCATGCCCAGCTGCACCTGCCTCGACCAACCTACCCAGCTCACCCCGATCACGCATGACGCATTGCCTTCCGGAGGGCAGAACGTGACACCTGCGATGGTTGAAAATGTACCGGGGCAGCGTGCATGCTTGAATGTGCACCCAATCTGCTGGTCTGCGCGCGCCAGCCACCCTGCCTGCCTGCTGCCCGTCACGCCTGCCTCCAACCCTGCTTGTTGCTGCAGCGCAAGCATGTCACTCACTGGTGCACCCAGGGTAGGCCATGCAGCGCTGCACACAGACGTCGATGCTGGGCTCGATTGCAGTGCCGGTCACAGGGGCGCTAGGCAGCAGCATGTTTGGGGCCACAATGGCCCAGCCTGTATGTGGGATGTGCGAACAGGGGCGGTGGTGCAAGACTAATGAGGAAGGTGCGGGCAAAAGCCTGCTTCAGCGTCCCATGCACACTCACAGCTGCAGCCTGCTGCACATGCGGCACAGCATGCTTAGCACGCATCGCCGCCTCACCATCGCCCACGGGCCGCAGCTCCGCTTGTGGCCGCATGAGGATGGACCAAGTTGCACCCTCGGAGAGCGAGGCGCCGTCTGCCTCTGCCGCAGCAGCAGGCGCAGCAGGTACAGCAGCTGCACTGCTGCCGCCAGCCGCTAAGGCAAGGCCCTCAGCTGAAGGCGCCGAGCCGGCCGCCTGCTGAGCTGGCAGGTGCGCCACCTGCACGCTGCCCTGCAGATACAGCGCGCTGAACGGCGTGTAACACAGCTGATGCGGGGCGATGGTATCATTCACTGCCTTCAGCACTCCAATGGGGCTGCTGCCAGGGATGTCACCACTGCCGCTGCCGCTGCTGCCGCTGAGCAGCACGTTGACGGTGGTGCAGCCGGGCTTGGCATCACAGGCAGCTGTGAGCTCCGGCAGCTCGCTGGACAGGGCACAGAAGCCCTCTTGAAAGGACTCTGGACAGTCCAGCTGCGGGTGGAGGGGCAGTGGCATGGCATATCAGGCAGGGCAGGTTGAGGCAGAGGCTGGCGACGGAGGAAGTTGGACGGGCACTTTTGCGCAGGATACGTAGTGCTTGCACACAACACAACCCTGTCCTGCCCCAGCAAGTCCTTCGCACCGTGTTGCCCACGCCAAAGAGCGAGTAAGCCGGCAGCGCTCGGTAGCCGCCAACCTCTGGAGACAGGGCCGAAAGCTCAGGCACCAGCGGCGCTCCAGCCACAGTGCTGATGGCGCTGCCACTGCCCAGGAGCTGCAGCAGCGACGGCGTCTGGATCGCCGCCTGTGCCAGGCAGTGGCAGCTGCCTGCTGGCTGCGCAATCAGCGCTGCATCCATCTGGCAGCCGGCAGTGGTGTCTGCTGGGCAGTAGTTGAAGGCGGCCGCCGCCGGGCTCGCTGCGCAGGCGGCCGCACAGGCGGCCTCATCTGGCTGCGAGCTCCGGCCAACAACAGAGCCCTGCAGCACTGCATGCAGCACTGCGATGTAGGATAAGCCACTGCCGGGCGCCTGCCGTATGCCGCCGCCGTGCGAGGCCCGCAGCACAGACCACTGCACATTGCTGTCGCTGGCGGCCGGCGGCGGCGGCTGTTGTGTGAGAGCCCGGCCTGCAAGGGCTCGTTTTTGACGCAGTCATCATGGCCCTCCAATGCTGTAGAGTCGCATGCATGATCGACCCGAGCATCAACGCGGTCCCACGCACCAGGGGATGGAAATGCACCTCCAGGCTGCAAGGGGCTGCTTGACTGCTGCTGCAGGGGGTTTGGGCGTGCTGCTGCCGAGATCAGGGAAGGCAGGGCGACAAGAAGAGCTAGAAGCGTTCCTGCCCGCATGGCATCGAGTGTCGACTCCTGAAATGTCCTGCTCGGGCTATGAGATGCATTGGACGAGCTTGATAATGTGTAGGCAGAGGGACTGGGGGGACATGAAAGAGCTTTGTTGGCAGCGATACCATGCGCGCCCGTTGCGGCATGACGGCCGACCTACCGCTTCATGCGCATTTTGCGCGCAGCAGCTGCTCGGCACCACGCCGTACTACCCACTGCTGTGTGCTGCAGTGCACATGGCAGCAACGCTTTACACAGCACTCCATCAGCAAGGCAGGCGAGCAGCGGCATGCATGTATCAATCGCCGCCGCCCGCTTTAGCTGCCACGCTCAGCTGCCAACCTCCGCTTCCATCTCCGCTCCCTCTGTTCCTGCCACGCCATCCAGCGCCATGCTGGCGCCCCGCTCTGGAGCTACTTCAGATGCAACACTGGAGCTCATGAGGCTGCCTCCCAAATCGCCACTGCCCAGCATGTCAGCAGCCCCGCTGCCCAGCCCGCCCACTGCCCCCGCTGCTGCCGCCGCCGCTGCTTCGCAGCTCGCCGTCGCAGCTGCCTGCAAGCATAATGAGGTGGGCATGTTGTGTGTATGAGTGAGGTGGCAAGCTTCCACGCCATGCACAGGATGGCATGAACAGGCGGACACCGCCGAAATGATCTCGACCAAGCCTGCTTCATGCATGCGCGGCTGCCTGAGCACGCCAGTGTTGCAAAACGCTTGCCGTTTCTTGCCTGCAGCTGCTGCAGCGTGATGGGCTGCGTACCGGCCGCATGCTGGAAGAGAGTCTTGTCCACCACTCAACCTTTATCAAATGCCACCCAAACTTGCCTGCAGCTGCTGCAGCGTGATGGGCTGCGTACGCGCCGCATGCTGGAACAGAATCTTGCTGGCGCTGTCGGCGCGCCCGCGGCGCTGGTTGGCGGGCCCCGCAAAGTGCAGGTCCGCGCCCACCTGCAGCAGACACAGTGCAGGCATGGACTTATCAGGAGTGAGTAAGCATAAAGATGGTTGATGCGACAGAGGCTAGTAGAAGAGCAGCCTGTGCGGTGCAAGTTGGCACGCAGCAGGCTGCCACCCGCCAGCCACAGGGCGGAGGGCGGAGCACTGCTGTCAAACGACGGCGGTTGCGGCCAGTCCATGCACACAGCACCAAGCCCAGCGGGAAGTGCCACATGCACCATTGAACTGCACACGGCTGACATCCCCGCCAAGCTCACCGGCTGGCCGTCCTGGAAGCTGATGCCTGCAGGCCCGATGGCAAACTTGAGCAGCTTGCCTGGCCGCAGCTTGTCCCTGCACAATCATGGATGGAAGCAGAGCAAAGTCCGTTCTCATGTTGCTCAGCTTGCTGCCTCTCAAGGTGCCCTGCTTGCTGAATGGCGCGCAATGCAGATCGTTGCGTCTCACATTGTCCGGCCTGGCAACCACATCGGCCTAGTGCAGGAGTGTGTGCTGTGCCGCTCACCCCGCTGTACAACCCACTCCAGCTGCCAAAGAAATTCCCAGCTGCCACGCAAGTGCTCACCCCAGCTGCTGCACAAATGGTCACATGCTTTCCAGGTTAAACACCCCTGCCGGCCATATTAACACCGACCCTACATCGCAAAAACATGCTCACCCCAGCTGCTCACAAAGTGTCACCCTGGCAACAGCAGAAATGCTCACCCCAGCTGCTGCACAAAAGCGTCCGGCATGCGGCCCAGCACCACGGGGGGATCATCTGCTGTGGCGACCGTTCGGTCCATGCGGTACTCAAGGACCACCTGCTGTTGCGCCAGCGGCACGCCTGCACAGCGGGCAGAGAAGGGTTCATCCAGCAGGGTGCACCTCGGCTCCCTTGGGGCATGGGACACACGCGATGCACCCCCCTCAACCAGTCCGTCCGCAGCCCTGCCTTACTCGCGCTACGGCAGCGTGCCTGACTCACTAGCTATAGCACATCCCTTGCAGCCCACCTGCTGCATCTGTGTCAATGAAGTATTGGCTGCACGCCTGATGCACAGAACATGCAAGAAATATAGCAAGGCTGCATTGCGCACCTGCTGCATCAGTATCAATGAAGTATTGGCTGCACACTGCGTCCTTCCACAGCAGGGCCAGCGGGGTGCTGGTCCCGGGCTCGTACTGCCCTTCCTTGTGCAGTAGCAGGATGCCATCGCGCGTGAAGCTGCGTAACAGGAGAGGTGGGGGACACTGGATTTGGTTACCCTATTGCGGTGTTTTGACTGCGAGCTTATTCGAGTGCAGCAGAAGGTGCAGATCAGCCACAGCAGGCACGGCATGGCGACTCTCGCCACACCCCCCCTTCCACCCACCTGACAGGGTGGCTGTGCGCCATCTGCAGCCCTCCCGCCGTGCAGCGGTAGGCAGGCAGCGGCAGGAAGCGCCGCATGTGCTGCTGCTGCATCGGCTCCGCGCCTGGTTGCTGCTCCCCTGACGACTGCTGCTGCTGCCTGCTCCCGCCGCCGCCTGTGCTGCTGCTGCTGAAGAGCGTCACTGGGTGTGCTTCAGTCGCACCACACTCAGCCAGCTTGCTTTGCACCCAGAACAGCCTGAATTCGGCTGAGCAGCCGTACAGGCTGTAGCCCTTCCAGCACATCAGGTCTGCAGCAGAGGCCAGCAGCAGGAGGAAGGGGAATGCACCTTACTCAGCAGCAGTCAACTTTGCCGACCGAGCGACCTCTGCACTAGGATGCACATGTCACCCTGCCACCAACCAGCAGCCCAGAACTGGCTCAGACTCGCTAGTAACATGCCAACCAGCAAGCTGAAGACAAAGGCTGGCCTGCATTGCGCCACTGCACAGCCACCTGCATGCCAGACGCCCAACACGCACCCAGGATATAATATGTCTGGTCCGCCGCATGGTACACGCAATCCATGATGCAAAAGTTGTCGTCTCCGCCCTGGCCCGGCCCCCCCGCCGGCAGGCGCGAGGCAAAGCGCTCATACAGCACTCCCGAGCGGAGGCGCGTCACGGTTTGGCCGCGGGCTGAGATGACTAGACAGCGCTGGCCCTCGGGGCGGGGCAGCGCGTACCTGAGGGTAACGAGAGGGAAGGTGTGGGGTGAGTGAAATTTGAATGGCACATGAGTAAGACACAGAGGCGCTCGCAGCACAAGCAGGACGGCGGCATGGCAACCCAGGGCAAACAAGAGGCAGGCATGGCTGAAACAGCAACAGCACACAGGCCCCACACTTGATAGCAGCACCCACCACTCGGTGCCAAGGTCAGGCGGCACATCCACTAGCCACTCTGGCTGCATCAGCTGCGCGGCATAATACTGCCGCAGGCCGCTGCCGCCGCTGCTCGCGCGCCGGCCGCGCCCGCTGCTGCTGCGCCGCCCGCCGCTGCCGCCCATGTGCACCTCTGGAGAGTGCGTGGCATCTGACTGCCCTGTAATTGCGTCCTGTGCAGTGGCATGGCAGTGCAGCAAGCTGGTTGACCAGCGAGGAGAAGCAATGCGCCCTGGCAGCAGGCGGCGGGGGCTTGAATGGCAGGCAGCAGCGGTTGCCGCCGCTCCTCAACAGCCTACTGCCCAGCCGCGATCGCACCTGCTGCGGCTCCTGGGACACATCTTCCGCATCATCAGCACCCAGTGCGAGCTTTCGAGCCCTGTCTGTGGCCTGGCGGCGGGCGCTCTTCTGCTGTTCCAGCGCCTGGGCCCGCCGGCGCTCCTGAAAGGACCCAGGCAGCTGCTTCACGCTGCGCTGCATTGCCGATCGCGGCCCTGGTCCCCGCAAGCGCTCAAGTGGCCGCCGCTCTGTGCTTGGAGGGGCTTGATGGCTTTCTGACGATGCCGGATCGCTTGTTGCTGTACTGTGGATTGCAGCCGGAATGCAAGCAGGCTTGCATGATGCATGCCTGCTGGGCGGCGCCGCCGCCACAGCGCGGGCGGCCGGCGCCAGGCATCCACAGCGCCAATCAGCGGCCGCCGCATTGCTCCGACTGCTACTCATCCTCTCGCGCTTCTCAAACCGCCGCTTTAGCGAGCATCAACGCACCCCTGCAAAACCCCAACGCGTGTGAGACCCCCGAAACCCGCCTACATGCTCGCCAGCTGCGCCCCGCGGTGCCTCATCAACCTGCAGTCCTCACTGTCGTCTCGCCAGCAGGTAGAGGGCGCCGCAGCGCGGGCTTTGAACCCTGCCCCGGGGAAGGTTTGCTGGTCTCCCACCTGCTGCGCAGCCTGCCGGCACCCAAACCCTTTCGGAGCCGCGGTTTGGCGGCTCGGAGCATCGACTGGGGGCGCTAGGAGGGACCGCGCCTGGCCTACCATCCACCGCCGCCGGTGCCGCTGCTCTCCCGCCGCCGCAGGCTCGCACCGCCCAGCGCTCTGTGGCGCCGCCCAAGTTTGTGCTGCCTGGCCTGGCTGCTGGCCTTTTTGCGGCACAGCTGACCCTAGCGCCGGGTGAGCATCCTTGATTATTTGCTGCTGGGGAGACCTGTGCACAGACCAATGGCTGGTGGCTTCGCAGGGACCGGGAGCTGCACCTCAAGAGCCCTAGCGGTCCTACCCGGCCGCCCGCCCCTGCCATTGCTTGGCTCACTTGCCTCCCCCGTTTCTCGCCCACCACATACTTGCAGCCCCTGCTCTGGCGCTGGAGGTCGGAGCCGCAGAGGCCCCGCCCCTGCACACCGAGTGCATCGCCCGGCGCCACGCCCGCGCCGCCGCCGCCTGCGTGGCAACCCTGGCTGGGCAGCCGCCCGCCGCCGTGCTGGACGGCCCCGCCCTGCAGGTCAGTTTGAGGCGCCTTGGAGGCAGTTTTTGTGGCTGGGTGTGGGGTTGCAACAGGAGCTGATGCTGGGGTGGCATGCGAGTGACGGCTGCGGCAAACCTGGCTGATGCCATGCACTAGCCTCCCCATGAACCTGACTCACTGCCATCCCCCGGCTTGTTTACAATTGTGCAGGGCGAGGGAGGCGGTGAGCCCAGCAAGGCCCAGATTGCTGCCGAGCGGCGCGCCCGCCTGCAGGCCACCGCTGCACAGCTGACCATGACGCTGGCAGGTGGATTCACCTGTGGTGATTGGTTGGCGTGGTTGTGCCTGCTGATCACGAAGGAATGCATGTGATGCAGGCTGGTGGCTGTGCACGACCCGTACCAGACCTGGATGCAAGCCAGCAGTGCCAATCAACCAACTCCATGTGATGTGTGTGTGCTGCAGGTGTGATGGATGGAGCGGCACCGGGCGCCGACGCTGCACTGAAGGCACTGATGGGCGGCATGTGAGCGACAGCCCGGCCCTGGCCTTTTGAGACAGAGGCCTTGGCGCCCTTGCGAATCCCAAGTGTACCTACACCCTACAGCAGCAGTGCAGCGCCGCCCCAAGCTGCTGAGGCGACTATGCGGTTGCCAGCCACGAGGCCACACCGCCCATTCCAGTGTCGCAAGTTTGCTGCCGCGGCTCTGCTGTACCATGCCCCCTTGATGCCAGCTCAGCAGATGCTGGCCTTTGTTTTCATAACCCAGCCAACTGCCCGATGATACTCCACGGCGGCCCTTGCCATCTTTCAGCCATGCAAACCGGCCGCCTTTTCTTCTGCCCGTGTGTTGCTTCCGTGCATTTGAATACTTCCCTCCAATCGCCGCCTTCCTCAGCGTCCGTTCTGTACTGATCAGCGCCTTTCACCCCCGAACCAAGTTTTGCCATTTTCGTGTACCTGCCTGCCCGCTCATGCGGCTGCGCTCGCGCCCCCGGTTTTGAAAACGCCAGTAGTGATGTTAGAGCTTGTGACTATGTGCCCAGATAGCGCCACGCCCAACCGGCCACAGGCGCCACATGTAAAGCCGAGAACGTGTGCAGTGTGTAGGCAGCAAATGCAGCCGTGCAAGGCAGAGGCCCACATGTGTTCACTTTTGGAAGGCTGCGCCTCCAGAGCCAGCCATATCGTCTGCCTGCGCCGAATGCGTTGCTGGGTGGTGGGTGCTTACAATGCCAGCGCTCTGCGCCTCAAAATTGCAAAACGGGATCTTCTACGAACGCACAGAGACAGGGGGGCGAAATAAATACTCGTTGCACACGGGGGTGGGCGAAAGAACAGCAGGGGCGCAATCCGCGCACATCTCAAATGTTGTGGAAGCAGCAGGGGCGGCTGGTCAAGCACACAGTGCAAAGCTCTGGCCAGCCGCTGAAGGCTGGCCAGGGCTGGCTTTCCAGCTGCTCGGCGCCGCTTAGAACTGCTCAGAGCTGCAGGCCCAGGCTTGCCAGCTGCCTGCGACATGCCAGCTGCCTATAGCTGCAGGCCGAGGCCTGCCAGCCGCTCAGAGCAGCTTAGAACCGAGTGAAGCTGCTTAGAGCTGCAGGCCCAGGTAGCCAAGGATGGCCACGCCCACCAGGCCGCCCACCACGGTGGCGATGGTGCCAAAGTCGGTGTTGTCGCCGCCGGTGATCTGCATGGAACGGGGAGGGCATAAAATGTTTCGCAACGCAAGTGCAGCGGTAGCAATTGGCTGGCGCAAAGGTAGCCCGTCGAAGTAGAGTCCAGCGCATCCATCTGCAAGCAGCATGCATTGCAAAGCGCACCTTGCCGGTCTCCACGTTGAACTTGGAGAAGCGGCGCTTGGGCGCATTGCACTGCAGGGCAGCAGGAGAGAGGGAGCAAGCCATTCGGCATGGCACGAAAGGCTTGCCAAAAAGGCACTGCCCATTGCTGAAAGGCGCACGTGGGCAGGTGCTTCAACACGACGCTTTGCAGGGCACGAGAGCAGCTTCCAACTGAACCCAGAGGTGCTGTCGTTGTGCAAGTGTCTTCACCAAGGCAGCCCTGCCGCCTGACCGCCAAGCTGCAGAAGGGCCTTGCAATACAGCAACAGCAGCCCCACCTGCGGGCAGCGGTAGTCGCTGGGCAGCTCATCGAAGGGAGTCTCGTCGCAGTAGATCTGCAATGGGATGGCAGGAAAACGTGGGCATCGAATTAGGTCGCCGTGCAGTTCCAATTTCAGGTTGGTGTCCCAAATGCAGCTATTCGAAGCTCCCCTAGTGATGCCATCCCGTGCATGCTGTGGGCAGCAGCACGCAGCAGCATCAGGCAGCTCACAAAGCATGGCTGATCGCAGCGCACTGCCACAAAACAGCATCACAGTGAGCAGCCGCAGCACTCACGTAGCCGCAGTCGATGCACACGCGGGCAGCAGCAGCACGCAGAGCGCAACCCATTGTCCGTGGCAAACCAAAAGCCAGTGCCACACAACTCACGTAGCCGCAATCGATGCACAGGTGGGTTGCGCGCGCCTTCTGCGTCGCCGTCAGCTTGCGGCCAAAGCGGGCGGGGGCCGGCTTCTTGGGCAGCTTCTGCAATGCAGAATAAGGCGACAAGCAGCGGAAGCAATAATCAGCAAAAATGGGCGAGCAGGGGGGGGGGGCTGTTGTGCGGCGGGCGGCGGCTGGCTTCTTGGGCAGCTTCAGCGGCACACAAGGAGAAGTAAGTAGAGCAGTGTATGGGGCTGGAGCGGCACAGTAAAAGGAAGCGTTGGAAGCGACAGCAGCAATGAGCATCACCAGGTGCGTAACATGCAGCAACTTGCCTTGACATCCACGGTGGTGTTCTCGCCCTTCACCACCACCAGGGTCACCGGGGAGGGGGCCGCCTGCATGGCAGGAATGGCCAGGAAAGAGAGGTGCGCCTCAGTCGTTGTGTAGGCTAGCAGCAGGGCCAGGCATGCACCGTCTTGCCTGACATGGAGGCAGTTACAGCCAGCATGGAGGTGCCACAGCAAAAGCATGAAGCCCATCCTGCCGCCAGACCAAACGCATCAACACCGCTGCAGCGAAGCCTGCAAGCTGTGGCATCGCGTCTGCACCGGCAAGCTGCCCAGCAGAGCTGCACAGCATCCGAAGCCGGCAAGCTGAGGCACAACCGCACCTGCAGCGCGCTGCGGGCGAAGCCCAGCTTGTCAGCAGGCCTGCAGGACAACAGGAAGGCCAGCGAGGGCAAAGGTCAGGAGCCTCCCGTCCAGCAGCACCCCAGCACAGCGGCCGCACCAGGCAAGTGTGCCAGCCGATACCCAGTAGCATTTGTAAGCCCAGACGGGCATCAAGGAGCTCACCAGAGCTCGTCACCGAAGAACGAGGAGGTGTAGATGACGGTGTCGCCTGCAGGATCGGACACGCCACAAGTGCTGGATCACGCAAACCTCCTTGTGAAGCCAGGAATAAGGCTCAATACCATGTGGCCTGCCCACAGCATCAGCGTGGCGCAAGTGCAGACCAGGTGTGGCTACTGGCCGCCACGGCGTGCTGCGCAGATGCCAGTGCAGCTAGCGCACTGTCGCACAGCAGCCCGTAAACCAGCTGGGCAGGATGTGTGCACCGCATGTCACCCTGGCCAAGGGTCGCCTGCGGAGATGCCCGCCTTGACCATCACCACGACAGGCTGCAAACTCCTTGCACTTGGATTCATTCTCCGGCCAGCAAACCCTCCACCCGCCAGCCACCTACGGAGATGCCCTCCTTGGCAGCCAATGCAGCTACAGAACCATTTCAGGACAGCTGTGCAACCAAACCAGCTGTTCGCAAGGAGTTACCTGCGGAGATGCCCGCCTTGGCGGCGTTGCCGCTCGCGCTCTTCACCTTCAGGCCGCCCTTGGGGGATTTGCTCTGGTCCAGCACCTGTATTGGTCAAAACACACACAGCAGCCGTTGATGCCGAGTTGCGGCAGCAGCACGCAGCCGCAGCACAAGATGCCGTAAGCATGAGCAAGCACGGCTCCAGCGCCGTCGCCGGTCGGAACGAGCGGCGGTCTCTGGAGATCACCCGTGCCGCGGCCCCTGCCTGCCCTGTGCACCCACCAGGCCCAGGGGCTTGTCCACATCAACCGTGATCTGCTGGCCGGCGGTGGAGGCCTTGCTGGCGCGGGCCTCAATCACGGCGGTCTGGCGGCGGGCCGAGGCCATCGCGCCTGTGGCGGCACGGGGTGCCGCCATCGCGGCGCTGCCGGCGAAGAAGGCGGACTTGCGGGCGCCCGAGACGGCCATCGTGGGCCGCGCCACGGCGGGGGCTGCGAGGCAAGCGGAAGCCATATTGCGAGCGGGCTGGGGAGCTGACGGGCTGCCGCGGACGCCGGTGCTTCCAATCCTGCTCGCGAAATGCGTGGTGCAGCGCCCGCGGGCAGGCCCGATGGCTGGGCCATGCCCTCAGATGTGACGGGCTCAGCGCAGCGCTGCCGCAAGGCGAGCGGCGGAGGCCTTGCAGCGCCTGGCAAGGCCACGGGACATGCACAGGCTCCCTCTGTTAGCCATGTTACAGATCACGACAGCTGGCTTGAAAATGCAGCAGGCGTTGTGAGAGTGCCGAGGGGCAAGCAAGGACACGGCCGGTGGAGCGGCGGCAGAGCTGCAAAACGGCAGTGGGGCCGCCAGCCGCTCGCTGGCGGGCTTTGTCACACACAGCTGGCCACACATTCGTAGATCGCACGTAGATCACGGACGGGCAACAGAGGGGCTCAAAATGCCATCAAGTTCAATTGACGCAGCTGCCGTGCCGTGCCGTGCCGCCGCTCTGCAGGGCGCCGACCACTCTGTGGAAGCCAGCTGCCCAGATCTCGAGCTAGCACCAATCTCTGATCACAACTGACCCGAAATAACATCTCACAGGCTGTGTTGGTGGCCCTGACGCGCGCTCGCAAGGGTCCTCCTCCCGGCTCCTGCGCGTTGCCCACCCCAGTCGGCAGGAGATCCGGAGAAGCTGGCCGTGATCGATAACCCGGCCCTGGGCTTATGAGGCGGGCAGCGCAGGCCCTGGGCCTCCAGCCCGGCTCGGCGCTGGGCGCTCGAGGCTTCTCCGTGGTGGCATGGTGCGCAACAACTCGCCTGGCGCCGTGCTGCCGCTCTTGCCGCTGCACCCTACTGCCGCCGCCGCTGCCGCCTGTGCCGAGCGGGCGCTCCCCCTACGCTTGCCCTACGCCCTGTTCTGATCCACTGCCTCTCTGCCACGCAGGGGGAGGAACTCGGAGGGCCAGTGCGGCGTGGCCGCCTACCTGCCGCTGCTGCTCCAGCCTCGTGAGGTGGAGGCATTTGCAGGCCTGCCGGTCGCCTCGCTCGCCGCCGCCAAGTCGCACTCTGCTGGTGTGCTGGCCAGCGGCGAAGTCCTGACGTGGGGGGAGGGATCCGATGGCAAGCTGGGCCTGGGCGGCACAGGTGGGCGCTCACTCTGTCTGGTGGTGGAAGGAGGTATGGGGGCACGGCACGGCAGGGGCTGCTGGACCGTGCTTCAGGTGGTGCTACAGCAATTGCCGATGCTGCCTGCCGCATTATGCCCACTTTGGCAGCCGCTCCATCAGCCAGTCAACCATTGGCGCCGTTCCACATGCCCGCAGACAGCGCGCACACACCCCAGTGCGTGCAATCGCTGGCGGGGCGGGTGCACGTCACGGCGGCGGCCCTGGGCCGGCAGCACACGCTCTTCCTGGATTCCTCTGGCCAGGCCTGGGCCACCGGCGAGAACAAGGTGGGCTCGGCAAACAGCTTTCGGGATGTCTCATGCGCCTGCTGCATGCGGTTGTGGCCACCAGACCGAGTCAGCGTGGCGCGGGTGATGCAAACTACCCGGGTGCTTCCTTTCCGTGCCTGCAGGAGGGCCAGTGCGGGCTGGGCACTCCCTTAGAGGAGCTGGCCCGCCAGCAGCGGCAGCAGTGGGAGGTGGGAGCCATCATGCCTTGGAGCCCCAACGCAGCAGCTTCGGGCATGGCTGCAGCCGCAGGCGGCGGCGGCGCCGCGGCTGCAACCGCGCAGCAGCGTGCGGCAGCAGCGGCGGCAGCCTTTGGCGGGCAGCCCTCCTTTGAGCAGCAGCAGTTTGAGAGGTGCGAGCTGGGGGGTGGGAGGTGTGTATGATCCTGATGGTTTCAGACCTGCCGGGCTAATATGCTGGGTTGGGTTGGCTGGTTGAAGTCTGTTGCATTCTGTAGCAGACATGCGGCAGCTCCCGCCCTGGTGATGCATGCAGTCCTACTGTCCGTCGCAGCAGCCATGCTAACTGTCCACCAAGGTACAGATCTTGACGCTCAACCTTGCGGTCTCCTCCTTCTGCAGGAACGTGGAGTACTTCAGCCAGAACTCGTGGCAGCAGCAGTACCTGAAGCCGTTTGTGGAGCACCGCGAGCGCAGCAGCCAGCTGGAGGCGGCCGTGTCCATGTGAGTGCTTGTCTGGCATTTGGAACTTGTTGTGGATCTACCTGTCTGGATTCCGTGATGGTGTGGCGCACCGCGAGCGCAGCAGCCAGCCGGAGGCCGCCGTGTCCATGTGAGTCCTCAATGTGGGATTAAGCTAGCGAGTTGTAAGCATCATGTGCAGTCTTGGACCACCGCTGGTGCAGCAGCCAGCTGGAAGCGGCCAGTTTGATATGAATGCTGCATGGCCTTTCGTGGCCCGACCCCTGCTCAGCGTCTCACTACCAATCCAGGTACGACGCCGACCTGCGCACCATGGTGGAGCAGCAGAGCGCGTGGCAGCGCTTCGAGGCGGCCAAAGGCAGGGGTGAGGCGCGGGCAGAAAGTGAGGGTCGATAGAATGGAATGCAATGCGAGGGACAGTGGGAGGAGATGTGCGGGTGATGCGGGAAGCAAGTTGGGGTTGGGCAAGATTATGCCACCCAGCTGATGCCACAAACCTGTGCATGCACGCCCCTCATTCATTCCATGCAGACATCTCCATCCCTGGGCTGATGCCCGGCCAGATTGCCACGCCCGTGCGGCTGGGTCGCGCGCGCCAGGGCATTTTCAACCCTGGTGTGGCTGAGCTGGCTGGCCTTGATGCGGAGCGCATCGTGCAGGTGTGTTCGATGACTGCAACCAGCTCTGATGCCTTACTCAACTGCTTGCATGTAGCAACCTTGCGACTGCGGGTTTGCTTGTATGCTGCATAGCAGCTCTCAGCTGGCCCCTTTTGCCATCGCCGCTGCCCCCCGCTATCTAGCATGTCCCCAACAGGAGTGCAGTCACCATTTCCACCTGCATGGCCTGCCTGCTCCCTGCAGCTCTCAGCTGGCAGCTTTATGAGCGCGGCTGCCGCTGCTTCTACACTCCCACATCAACCGACCATTCCCCTGCGTTGCCTCCCTGCTCCCTGCAGCTCTCTGCCGGCCGCTTCATGAGCGCAGCGGTCACCGCAGCGGGAGAGGTGTGGACATTTGGCGGCGGGTTCAATGGAGAGCTGGGCACAGGAGCCAGCTGGAGCCCCGGGGCAAGGCGAGTGGAAGGCATCCTCGCACAGGTGGGCATTCGATCCCAAGTGGTCATTTTAGCTGTTGTCCGGCTTTTGTCTGCTTGCAGTTCACATGGTTTGCTGCTGATTTATTTCCAGTTCAATAAACTGGCGCCGCTGCAGCGCTGCTGAGCTGATTGCACCATGTGCCTGCCTGCGCCTGCGGTCCCAAACCTTTCTGTTCCTTCCGCCCCGCCATCCTGCTCAGGTGCTGAAAGACAATGGAGGTGCCATCAAGGTCACAGCGGGCGGCAGCTTCTGTGCAGCGCTCACACGCTCTGGCCAGGTGGTCCTTTGGGGCCAGCCGCGTGGCGCAGAGGGCATAGCGGCACCCCCAGCCGCCGCCCTGGCCACCGCAGCAGCGCAGCCCGGCGGCGGAGGCCGGCGGCGGCGCGGCTTCTTCCCTGTGCCGCGGCCCGCTGGGGCGGCGGCACCGGCAGCGAGCAACAGCAGCGCAGCAGCAGCAGCAGGTGGCAGTGGAGCGCCGGCAGGCAGCTCCAGCGAAAAGGCCGTTTCAGAGGAGATTCCAAACATGCGCATCCAGAAGCAGGGCGGCGTGCTGGTGGCCGAAATCACAGGGCTGCCACCAATGAAGGACGTCGCTGCCGGATTCACGCACATTTCCTTCACCGACGGCGCCAGCGTGTGGACCGTGGGCCGGTGAGAACGCTTTGCAGTGTTGGTTTTTTGGGGGTTGTGCATGCCTGCTGTGTGGGCTGCTGCTCGGGGGCTGACCAGCGCTTGCATCGGCCGGAGGATGTATGTGCACGTGACTGGTGCTATGCTGTGCTGTGCTGCGCTTTGCCGTGCTGTGAGCTCCAGGCGCACACGTCATTGGACTGGTTCGCACCGGTTCGTGCCCCGCACCTCATCTCTCCTTCTGTTCCCTCCTTCCCCCATTGCAGGCAAGGCCTGGAGGCTGCGTCCGGCGCTGCGGGCCTGCGGTGGCTGGAGCCGCGCCGCGTGCTGCACCGCCCGGACGATGGCCTGGCATCTTTGGCAGCTGGCAGCTTCTCCTCAGCTGCTGTCACAGGCGATGGCGAGCTGTACCTGTGGGGCACCGTGCTGAGTGAGGACGCATCGAGCGCGCTGCTCAAGCAGTCAGGTGAGGCTGCAAAAATTCGGCTGGTCATCTGAGTAGTTGGTTAGCGGCAGCATGCGGCAGCCGCGTTCGAGCAGCCGACTGAGGCTGCCATGCTCTGAGAGTGTCGCCAATGCGTGCTGCAGCATGGCTCGCCATCATTCAGTGCCTGCTGCGCCTCACACCTGGCCTCTGCATAGCTGCTGCTGATGCTGCTGCTGCTGCTGGTGCTGCTGCTGCTGCTGCTGCTGCTGCTGCATATCTGCTGCTGATGCTGCTGCTGCTGCATATCTGCTGCTGATGCTGCTGCTGCTGCTGCTGCTGCTGCTGCTGCTACTGAGAGGAAGCCAACAGACCTCAGCTTCTCCCCACTCTCGTTCTCCTCCTCCCACACACAACAGAGAGCGAGGGCCTGGGCCACTGGGCTTACTCCGGCACAGCCGACCCAGCTGCCATGGAATGGAGCGGTTGGGAGGGGCTGGGCGGTCCGGAGCCCCGCCTCGTGCCAGGCCTGCACAAGGTGCAGCAGGTGGCGCTGGGCACCCACCATGCCCTGGCACTGGTGGCGTGATGAATCCGGCAGCGGCCATCACTGCCGCGTGGGGTGTAGGGTGCCATGCTCAGCACACCATGCTCAGCACACCATGCTCAGCGCACCATGCGCCCTGCAGCCAGCGGCTGCCCATGTATGATAAAATCGGGCCGGCACGCATTGTGCCAGCCTGCAGCCTGTCGACGCTGTCGCCCTGCTCTTCTTTCTTTGCCTGTATTCTAGCTCATGTGGTGCCGTACTGTGCTGTACCTCCCTCGTTTGCTGAGAGATTCGTTTGACAGCTGAGTGTAAACCTCCCAGAACATGCGCAGCACGAAGAGGCAGTGAAGGCAAAATAAAATGCCGCAGATGTCTTGGCACATCTGCAACAGCTGCTGCGGCGGGCTACGGCAGTCCTGCCGAGCTGGCGGCGGGCGTGGCGGTGTCTGAGGGTTGCCCAGCAGGCCTGCGCGACACTCGTTTTCATTCCACGACAGCAGCAGCGCCAACAACTGTCACACCGTCATTCCCGTGCGTCGACAAATGAGCCAGCTCGGGGCTGCGCACCAGCCGGCAGCTCTGCAGCCGGCTAGCCGCTCTGCAGAGTGCCCCGGCCGCCTGCAGGCGCTCCGGGCAGCGGCGCGAGGCAGGCGATTCGCTGTAGCGGCGGCTGCTGGGAAGGGCAGCAGCGGCAGCGGCGGCAGCCGGCAGCGGCTTGAGCGTGACCAGGTCACCTTTGTGGTCCCCGGCGAGCAGGCCTTTCAGTGTAAATTCGTCGACCAACGCACAATCAACCATCTCCTGCGTGCATACGGCGCGGCAGGCTTCATGAGAGCCGACGGCGTATGCGGCACTGAGGTGGAAGCGCTGCCGGAGGGCGGTGTTATGGAGCTGCTGCTGCCAGGCAGGCGGTGCGCCGCTCAGGTGCGCCCCTTTAGTTTATCCCTGATACTTGGGGCCCCATGGGCAGTACATGCAGATGGGCTCATTTTGAAAGCCCGCTCAGGTGCACCGCTGGCTGCCGTGCCGACCTGCATGCCAGGGAGAGGCCGCCGCTTGCCAAGCCGTGCTGCACAACCGCACACGCCTCCCTCTGCCCAACTGACTGCAGCTGGAACCCCTGCGGCAAGCTGCCGACACTGCGGCCCTCCTCAGGAAGCTGCAGCTGGAGCGCTTTTTGCGCACACTCGCTGCCGCCGAGAACCCCGGAGCTGCCATTTGGAGTATGCAGGCCAGCCCCTTCACAGATGAGGACGGCCAGGTGCAGCCTTCAGGGCCGCCCCTGAGCACCGGCGGCCCGTGCATGCCAGCACTGGTGGTTGTCGACATTGCTGCCTGCAGGCAGCCCTTGCTGCCCAGGCGTGGCTGATGCCCAGCATGATGCCCAGCATGCGCAGCATGATGCACAGCAGGCTGATTGCCCCATACCCCCTCCTTCACTCCACCTGGAGACCACCTTGTGCAGGACGTTGTACAGCTGAGTCCGGCCATCCGGGCGGACAACATTTTGAACCTTGCAGAGTACAAGGCTGTGCTGCGAGACACAGTTGTACTAGAGTTGTTGCAAAAGCTGGAACGCATAAGGTGGGCAGCTGCAGGCGCAGGCGCAGCAGGCAGGCAGGTGCAGCGGGCAGGCAGCGCGGTCCATGCATGAGCTGCGCATGTTTGCAGGCAGGGACCGTGCTGCTGCCATGGGCTGTGCCCAAGCGCTGCTGCTGGCATGCGCTGTAGCTGAGCTGCCGCATGCTGTGCCACACAGAGCTGGAGTCCAGCTCTGTTTGCTGCCATGCCGCCTGCTGCGCAGGTTGGCGCGTGCGGGGGAGTCGCCTGACCTGGCTGCAGATCTGGAGGGCATCACCCACGTCAAGCTGTTTGCCTGTGGCGATGCTGTCAGGCGGGGCAGGACGGCAGAGCAGATTGTCGAGCTGGCGGCGGCGCAGGGCCTCAGCATCAGTGTTTTGATGCCGTCGGGGGAAGCTCTGAGCCTGGTTGGCGGCGCCGCGCCGGCCGTGCAGCTGTAGCCCTTTGCTCGTGCTGCGGCTCTGGCGGGGCGGGGCCCACGTGGTTCAGCCTCTGCACTGCTGTACTGTACACTCGTACTGTTTTGCCTTGTGCTCTGAGAGCTTGTTCCTATGACAGCCGTTTACTTGTCCTCAGCTCTGCACTTGTACCCTGTCCTCCAGCTCTTTGTGCATGCTGGCGATTTTGTGGCACCGCTCAACTGGAGCGCAACTTGGATGGACAGTGGCATTGCTGGGCATCGCGATTGGAAGGCAGCGCTGCAGGCATGATGTGCGCCGCAGCCAATAAGCAGAAGGCAGTGAAGTGCCGGTGCGGCGGTGGCCGGTGCGGCGGCACGGCGGCGCCCTGAGCGGCAGCGCATAGCGCATGGGCCACGCCAGCCGCCGCAGCCTGCTCTGAGCTCTCACAGCGGCCACAAGCAAGTCAGCTGCCTGCTCTGGCGCCCAGCACAGTCTGTGTGTGGGTTCGTCCCCTCTGGAGCCGAGTCGGCGGCCAGCCTTCCAGCACTGGCTCGTCCAAGGCCCCCAGGTGGCTGTGGCAGGTGGTGCGCCATAGCTGTGCCAGGCAGGGATGGCTGGAGCTGCCGCTGGCTTGCATTGGCCAATTTGCCAACCAGCGCCGCTCGCTCGCACACGCCGCACTGAACACGCACTTGCTTTCCCTCACCACTCCCCCGCAGGCCCTGACCTTTCTTCTCACAGCATGGCCTCTCCATCCCGCATCACCACTCTGGTGCGGAAGCTAGGAAAGCGTGGCAGTCGCAGCGAGCAGCGGCAAGCCGCCTCAACACTAGCCGACCTGACTGCCGCGAGCCCTGCTAGCAGGAGTACTGCAGCTGCAGCAGGTGCAATCCCAGCACTGGTGCGGCTGCTAGAGGCCGAGATTGGTTGCGAGCAGGTGGCTGAGCACGCAGTGGCAGCGCTTGGCAACATTGCCATTGGCAGCCCAGCTCACCAGGCTGCTGCGGTGGCTGCCGGCGCGGCGCCGCTGTTGGTGCAGCTGCTGACTGAGCGGCACAGCAGCCTGTTTCTGGCTGTGGTGGCCAGCGCAGCACGCAATCTGGCGAATGAAAGCACAGCCTTGGAGTTCTTGCAGGCAGGTGCCATCCCTGCCCTTGTGCAGGCTCTCAGCATCGGCAGCAGCGTTGACGCCAGCAGCGGCGACAGCGGCGGCAGCACGGCGCTCCAGTGGACGGTCCTTGAGGCACTGCACAACATTGCTAGCCGTGTTGAGCACAGCCAGCCGGCGGTGGCGGCCGGTGCCGTCCAGGTGGCAGTGGATTCTCTGGCCAGCAGCAGCGCAGAGGTGAAGGGTGCAGCAGCTGCCCTGCTAGGCAGGCTCTGCGGAGCTGATGCCGGTGCCGAGGCTGCAGCAGCAGCTGGTGCAGCGCAGCGACTGGTGCAGCTGCTCAGCACGGCGACGAGCAATTCCAAGTCGGAGAGTCGTGTGGCGCTAGCATTGGTCAACCTGACTCACGTGCAAGCCGGCGCAGACGCAGCAGTGGCAGCTGGCGGGGTGCCTGCCCTGGTGGGCCTTCTGCGCTGCAGCTTGGGCCGGCAGCAGGTGCGAACGGTCGAGTCGGCCACTCTAGCCTTGGTCAACTTGGTACGGAAGCAGCACTCGGCCGCTTTTGCTGCAGCGGGCAGCCTGCCAGCTGTGGCGTCGCTGCTCTCGCGGCCCTGCGGCAGCCGATGCCAGGTGGCTGCAGCTGAAATTCTGCAGTACGTAGCCGCCGACCACCCGCAGCTCATAGATGCCAGCACCGGGGCTGCGGCCACTGCAGGGCTGGTTCCCTTGGCGACTAGCTGCACTGAGAACGGTCAGGAGGAGGGGACTGTCCTGTCAGCCGTCATAGGCTTGTGGTTCAGCAGTGCGGAGAACCAGCCGGCTATTGGCGCAGCTTTGGCCAGGCTGCAGCGTAGCAGCGACCGCCGAGTGCAGCAGAGTGCTAAATCACTGGCTGCCTTCCTGACAGTCTCGGATGCGTCTCACTCTGGAGATGCAACCGATGCCAGGTATTGTATGTAGGGCGGGGTTGCATGCTGAGGCTCATGTACTTCTCCTGGACTGCTGAACCTCCCCTTCGCTCAATGCGCAATCCGATTAATGCTCTACCTTCTTTGCATGCAGAAAAGCTGCGACACCTGCCCAAGTTGCAGAGGCGTTGCAGCAGCTGCCACCCGTGACCGCCCAGCCTGCAGCAGGTGCACAGGCGGCCCCCTCGCGCCTGCCCCTGCCGCCCGCACCCCGTATCTGCGCCGCCCCCGGCTGCGGCGTCACCGCCGGCCTGCGCCGCTGCAGTGGCTGCCGCACCGTGCACTACTGCAGCATGGAGTGCAGCCGTGCGCACTGGCAGGAGCACAAGGCCGATTGCCGCCGTGCACAGGCTGAGGCCGCAGACAGGGCGCAGCAGCAGTAGATGCGTTCAATGTTGTTCCCCGCAAGGTGGCATTCCAGGCTGCAAAGCAGGCTGATGGAGTCTTACCTGTGCCTGGTGCTTCTCTCAGCTCTACAGCTGTCCTGCTATAATGTGTAGCTCTCCAGTTTCTGTGTGTTCTTTCGGTTGATTGTTCTGCTCTTTGGTGTCCATAGCTTGCCTGCTTTTGTGGTTGCACATGCCTCTTCTGTGCACACACACCTGCCAACAAATCCTCTCATGCTTGTGGTCTGGCACGTGCATTCCCGCTTTCATGCTGATGATAACTGTAGCGCTGCCTGCTCAGCAGTAGCGGCCTTCAGCCATAGGAGGGGAAGCCAGCAACAGACGCGCCGCCATGCCGCCATGTGAAGTCGAGCAGGCACTCGTGGCTAAGCAACCTTGCTTCAGCTGTGGGATGGCCTGTTAGCTGTCAGCACGCATGTTGGTGCGCTGCGTTGATCAATGGCAAGGAAGGTTACTCGGGTTCGGCGCTGCTGCGGCAGAGCCGCCCATGGCCTGGCGGCGGCGCATGGGCGCTGCTGCCATCACAGCCAGTGCCGGGCTCCTCACAGCAGCCACAAGCAAGTCAGCTGCCTGCTCTGTCGCCCAAACGCAGCCTGCTCGTAGGGTCCAGCCCTCTTAGCCGAGTCGGCAGCCCCCAGTGCCAGCCCCTGCCTCTTCCAAGGCCCGCAGGTGGCTGCTGGGTGACGCCGAATGCCCGTGGCACGCGTCCAACGATTCTGCTGCTGCCGCCGCTGCCGCTGCGGCCGCCGCCGCAGCAGCTGGTCGCCCGCCGCTGCAGGGTAGTCGGACTACCAAATTGGCTGTTGAACAGGCTGCCCTTGACTGCCGCCCCGCCGTCTTCCTGCCTTCCATCCCACAGCATGGCCTCTCCATCCCGCATTGCTGCCCTGGTGCGGGCGCTCAAGAAGCGTGGCAACTGCAGCGAGCAGCCGTGGGCGGTAAAAGAATTGGCAGACCTTGTTGTAGAGAGCCTGGACAGCAGGAGCGCGGCAGTTGAGGCAGGCGCCATCCCAGTGCTGCTGCGGCTGCTGCAGGCGGATGCTCAGGTGGCTGAGGAAGTGGTGGAGTATGCAGTAATGACGCTTGGCAACATTGTGGTTGCAAGCATGGAGGCCCGAGCTGCTGCGATTGCTGATGGCGCGGCGCCGCTGCTGGTGCAGCTGCTGACTGAGCGGCGCAGCGGCTGGCTTGCGGCAATGGCGGCTGGCGCGCTTCGCAACCTGACGTCAGATGGTACAGCCATGGAGGTCTTGCAGTCAGGCGCCGCTCCCGCGCTTGTGGCAGCTCTCGCCATTTCCAGCAGCGGCGATGCCAGCAGCGACAGCGAAATCAGCATCGCTGTAAGGTACCATGCCCTTGATGCGCTGTACAACCTTGCATGTACTACTGAGGCCCACCCGCGGCTGCTCGCGGTCGGTGTGCTCCCTGCAGCAGCACACTTTCTTGCCAGCTGCAGCCCCCGACTACAAATGGGGGCAGCCAACCTACTCAGCAGGCTCAGCACGAGCGATGCCGGCGCTGAGGCTGCCACAGCGGCTGGGGTGGCACAGCGGCTGGTGCAGCTTGTCAGTCCGAGCAGCCCCCCAGAGGTGGAAACTGCTGGAGCAGGCGCATTGGTCAACCTGGTGCACGTGCAAGCTGGGGCTGATGCAGCAGTGGCATCTGGCGGGTTGCCTGCCCTGGTGGGCCTTTTGCGCTGCAGCTTGGACCAGCAGCAGATGCAGACGGCCGATCGTGCCATTATAGCCTTAAACAACTTGGCAACTCGGAAGCATTTGGCCACTTTGGCCGCAGCGGGCAGCCTGCCAGCGTTTGTGTCGGTGCTCTCGCAGCCCTGCAGCAGCCGAAGCCAGGTTGCTGCAGCTGAAATGCTGCATCGCCTGGCCTTTGAGCATCCACAGCTGATGGATGCCAGCACAGCAGCTGAGGCCACAGCTGGACTCATTCGCTTGGCATCTCGCTGCCAGGTGCAGTGCCCTGAAGACCGTCAGAAAGAGCGTTCTTTCATTTCGGCGGTGCTGGGTTTGTGGGGCAGCAATGCAGAGAACCGGTCGGCTATTGGTGCAGCTTTGGCCAGGCTGCAGCGCAGCAGTGACGGTCGAGTGCAGAGCAGTGCTCAGTTAGCGGCCAGCTTGATAAACTTGGAAATCGCGCGTCACTCATGAGCTGCTGCAGCGAGCGGGTATGCGATCTGTGGGCATGGCAACCTTGCATGCTGAGGCTGTCAGTTTGACGAGTTGTCCAACCCCAGTGGGATGCAGACTGCCAAAAGCTAACTGTGTGGCTTGCCCTCATGCAGACAAAATGCCCAGCTTGGCCAGGCGACTGAGGCATTCCAGCAGCAATCATCCGTGCTGTCCCAGCCTGCGGCTGCTGCAGCCCCAGCCCCAGCCCGCTCACTGCTGCCGCTGGCACCGCGCATTTGCGCCGCTCCCGGCTGCGGCGCCACCACCGGCCTGCGCTGCTGCAGCGGCTGCCTCGCTGTTCGCTACTGCAGCATGGCATGCAGCCGTGCGCATTGGTAGGCGCACAAGGCGAAGTGCTGCCGAGGCCAGGCGGAGCTTGCGGCGGCGGCGGCGGTGGTGCAGAGTGCACAGCAGCAGTAGAGATGATGCCGCAAGTTGCAGTGCAGGCTTACAGCGGTGACTGTTCATCTTGCGCCTGCTGCATTCCAACAACGTGTTCAAGCTCTCCAATTCTGCTGTTTTCACGTCTCTTCAAGGTGTTGCCTGCTCTTCCGGCTTGCATGCCATCCTGGTCAGCATTGCATGCCCTTTTCTTGCATAGAAGCTTGCCAGCACACCTTGCATGTCATGCAAGTGTCTCCCACACCAGAATTCCCGGTGTGACTGCGCATGCGTGTTAGTTGCCGCAGTTGTTCAAATCATCCCAGCTGCCCCCTGCAATCAGCGCATGTCAAGTCAGCAAAATGAAGTTGAGCAGGCACTGCTGCGCTCAGCAACATTGACCAGCCGCAGCTGCACAATGTCTTGCCAGCTGCTAACGCACATGTTGATGCGCACAGCCATCAAGCAACAGTGGCAGCTGTGCAGCTGCGGCTGCATGGCGGCGCGCATGAGCGACTGGGCATGAACGCATGGGGTGCGGCAGCTGCCACAAGCCAGTGCCTGTCCACGTCCGTGCCACTGGCAGCTGCTTGCTTGTCCCCAGCACAGTGTGGCAGCCGAAGTCTGCAGCCGGCAACCCTGCAGCGAGCCAGCAGCCGGCCCGACCTCTCAGCCCCAGCGCCCAAGCGCGTCCAAGGCCCGCAGGTGGCTGCTGGGGGGCGGCCCATGCTTGGCAGGCAGCCAGCGGATGCCGTGCTGCTGCTTCTCGCCGCCGGTGGCCTGGCCGCCGGTCACCCACTGCTAAGAGCAACACCTGCTTGCACCGACATTCCCTGCCATGCGGTTGCGGTCCTCTGCAGCATGGCCTCTCCATCTCACATCATTGCCTTGGTGGAAACGCTACAAAACAGCAGCGGCAGTGAGCAACGGCGGGCAGCAGCAGCAGCACTTGCTGACCTGGCTGCGGAGAGCCCAGAGAACAGGAGCGCTGCATCTGCGGCGGGCGAGGAGCTGATGCAAGAGTCTGTCAGGGCTCTTGGCAACACAGCGGTTGGCAGCCCAGAAATCAAGGCTGCGGCGATTGCTGCTGGCACAGCGCCGCTGCTGGTGCAGCTGTTGACAGATGGGCAGAGCAGCTCGCTGCATATCGTAGTTGCAGGGACTATCCACAATCTAACGGCAGATCACACAGCTGCAGCACTGGTGTCAGCAGGCGCTGCCACTGCCCTTGTTGGACTGATGGGCAGCGGCTGCTGCAGCACGTGTAGCAGCATCAACTGGGTTGGAGACAAGACTGGCCAGATGGATGTGCAGAGCATGGCTGCGAGAGCTGTGGCAGCATTGGCCGATAATAGCACTCGCCACACAGCACTGTTGGCAGCCGGTGCTGTCCCTGCAGCAGCAGAAGCGCTGATCAGCAGCAACCCTAAGCTGCAGCTTGCGGCAGTTCGCCTGCTGAAGGGCCTCGCCAGTGAGGAGGGTGCTGCCGCCATTGTAGCCTCAGAGGCAGCAATGCGGCGGTTGGTGCAGCTGCTGGGCTCCCCCAGCTTACAGACAACTGTCGCAGAAGCGCTCGCCAACCTGACTACCTTAGCCACCACCGCAGCTGCTGTGGTGGCGGCGGGAGGCGTGCATGCCCTGCTAGGCTTGCTGCGCCGTAGCACGGGCCCACAGGCGGCAGCTGACGCTGAGCGTGCAGTTGGAGCACTGGCCAACCTGGCGTGCAGTCATGCCGTGGCAGCCGCTGACGTGGCGGCAGCGGGTGGCATACCGCTCATCCTGTCCATGCTCATGCGCCAGGATGACTCAGCTAGTGGCAGTGCTGCAGCTGGGTTCCTGCAAAATGTGGCTGCCAACCAGCCACACCTGATAGACGCCAGCATTGCCGGTGCGGCCACGGCAGGCCTGATCAGCTTCAGCGCCCACCGGCTGGAAGACGAGAAACAGCTCAGCATGGCAGGCAATGCAGTCGCAAACGTGTGGCAAAGCAGTGAAGCCAACCGGCACATAGTTGAGTCGGGTCTCGCCAGGCTGCAGCACAGCAGCAACAGCAGGGTGCAGCAGGCAGCTGGACTTCTGGCAGCTGTTCTGCCTCGCACGGAGGGGTGTACCGCACACACCAGGCAGGCAGGGCGGGACTGCCTGCTGCTTCCCTGACCTGCAAGTTGAAGTTCTTGCCTTGCCTTGTGTGCGATTCACTGTTTGTCGCCACCAACTAACTAGATCATCCCAGCTGCATGCAGCGGGAACCCAACACCTGAGGAAGCAGCACAGGCATCCCAGCAACAGCCGCCCATGCTGGCCCAGCCTGCAGTTGCCGCGCCGGCAGCCCCGGTCCCCTCACTCCTGCCCATGCCACCCGCCACCCGCATCTGCTGTAGCAGCACAGCTAAAAGGTTGGGCGCCTCCGGGCCCTTTGGCGGCCTTTCCCAGTTAGTGTGGCTACTTAGGCTGGCTATGGCTGGCTGGTATGCTGTAGAGGACTCTCGTCCTGCTACATCTGCGCTGCCCCCGGCTGCCGCGCCACGACAGGCCTGCGTCGCTGCGTCGGCTGCCGTGCCGTGCGCTACTGCAGCGTGGAGTGCAGCCGCGCACACTGGCGGGCGCACAAGGCGGATTGCCGCCGAGGCCAGGCGGAGCTCGAGGCGGCAGCAGGCAGTGCGCAGCCGCCGCCGCCGCCGCAGCAGCAGCAGTAAATGCCATCACCGGCCCGCCAAGTCGCCTTTTGGAACGTGCTGGAGCCCAGCCTTTCTGTCTCCTATCTCCAACCCTCTGCATGCTCCACCATAAATTCCACCAGCAGGGCTGCTTGCCCAAAATGCATCGACTGTTCTGAATAGCGCTCCTCTGCTTTCATTGCACAGATTACTTGTTAGCGATTACAGCCAGCTGCCAGGGCTACCACAAAACCAGCCTGGTGTCACCAGCACAGTTGTTCACTTTGCTGGCGATTGCACAGCGCCGCTCACCTGCTAGCCGCCACGTGCATGCGCAATCACTCAGTCCGCCAGCAGCGCACTCCCTGCCGCTTGAGCTGTTAGCACCCAGTGCACTCTCAGCCGGTCAGTCTGCCAGGGGCGCCCGCCCGCGCGCCGCCTCCTCATCACACAGCGCTGCGTACAGCTGCTGCAGTCGGGTCACCATGGGGCCGCGCCGGCCGGTGCCGATGGTGCGCCCATCCACCTCTCGAACCGGGATCTGCCCCGCAAATGTGCCGGTCACGAATACCTCGTCTGCTGAGTAGACCTGTCCAGATCGGAGGGTATGGGAGGTGGGGTGGATTCAAGCTGCCAATTGGCACGGCATGAAACTCAGCTGCATGCACTCAGTGGCGGCCAGCGGCAGGTCTGCAGCCACTGTGCCGGCAACGCCATTCGCTGCGCAAGCACCCTGCCATCATAGCAGGTACACACAACCATTCAGCAGCAGCATTGCAAGGGCCCTTCACCTGCGTCAGCGTAAAGTCGAGCTCTCGGCAGGGTATGCCCTCCCGCCGGCACAGCGCCAGCACCTTCTGCCGCGTGATGCCGTTCATCTGGTGCTTTGGGTGGGGGGCCCACACCTGGAGGCAGTACAAGGTGGGGATGGCAAAATCATGCCGTATGCCGTAAATATGCTTCATGATGGCGCCCGCTGCCCCATACAGCCATGACGTGCCTGCCCCAAACCCATGCACACCAGCAGCGACGGAGCGGCTCGCTGGTAGGCACCGCCCCCTTCCGAATCACAGCAACGGCGGCTCAAATGGGTTCTCACCTCGGCCTTGCGCACAGCAAAGAAGTTAGTGCTGTTGCAAGTAGCCAGAAAGCCCTGGGGATCCAGCATCAGCGCCTCGTCGGCGCCCGCCTTCAGGGCCTGCGCAGCACCAGAGGAACACACCCCGAATCCGCGTTGTGCAATGCGTAACTTGGACGCCTGTCCCAAGCTGTGCGTGGCGTTCAATCCCCACTAACCCACTCCAATCTCCCCTGCAACACACAGCTGAGCTATTGCCTACCTGGATGCAGGCGGAAATGCAGTTGAGCTTGGAGTGGCTGTTCCAAGCGGGGTCCTGCACGTCGGGCGACCCCCGCCGCACGTGGCTGGTAAACAGCTTCAGGCCCCGCTCCTGCATAAGTGCAAGCAGATGACTAGACAGTGCAAGTTAAAAGTTGCAGTGTTTTTTCAGCGCCGCACGTGGCTGGTGAACAGCTTGAGGCCCCGCTCCTGCAAGTGAGCGAGCAAGTGGGCAGCAGCGCACAACCAGTGCTCCAGGGAAATGATTACTTCAGCAAGCCAACCGGCATTGCAAGCAAGCACCAGAGGTGGGCGGCCCAGCCACCCAAGGCAACCCAGCCTGCCCTCACATTGTGCTGGCGTGGCACCTCCTTGTGCAGTGCCACAATGGCAATGGTTGGCTGCCCTATCGTGATGGCCGGGTTCTGGTGCGGAGTGGGCTTCAGTCCGCGGCTGACCTGCGGCGCAGTGACAAAAAATGGGGTTGGCCGGTCATGCAAAGCTGGGTGCGACACACATCTTGTGGCTCACATTCTAGTGCCACGAAACAACAAGCCATCCAACCAGAGGCATTAAGCACTGGCGGCACCCACCATGAGCCGGATGTGCACGCCATCCTGCATGCCATTGGCATCCACTGTGCGGTACACCAGCTCAGCCAGCTGCTGCTTGGACAGGCCTGCGGAAGGCAGTGCAGCACGCTGGCTGGATGGAACGCAGCAAACCACAGCGGAAACAAGTGTGGTAGCGGCGGCGGCAGCAGTAGCGGCCGGCGTACCCACCGCACCCACTGCTGCTGAGCCCTGCTGCAAGCTGTTAAAAGGCTGGCTGCGATGGTACCCACCAATGTCCAGGTCAATGGCTTTGGCTCCCTCGTACAGCCGGTCCAGATGATCCTGCAGGGTGCACACACGTGGATCTGTTGAGGACTTTGCTATCCCAAGCAAGTCCTTGAGCAAACCGTGGAGTACGTCGCCAAGCCGCCACGGCAGGTGGTATGCCAGCACAGCACAGCACAGCACAGCAAGGCAAAGCAATGTTCAGCACAGCACCGCACAGCCTCGCCTGCAGGAAGAGCAGCACTCCGCGAGCCAGGCAAATGCCCTGCCACAACACACACAGCACATCAGAGCGCAGCACCGCCTGGCATGAGCAGCAATGCACCACATCACACCTGCAAGAAGAGCAGCACTCCGCGGTGCAGGCGGATGCCCTCCCACACTCCGTCCCCCAGCATGAAGCCGCTGTCAAACACGGACACTTTCGCCTCTGGCCGCCACACCAGGTCGAAGCGGCCTGCAGTGGGGAGGACTGGGCAATTGCATCACCGCCCCCGTGTACACCTGGCTTGAAGCCAGCACAACAGTTGAGAGCAACATGACCTTGAAGTGGTCAAAGGAGCACATGCCACACAGCTGTACAAGTAAGGCGGGTGTTTCCATGTAACCAGCACAGCCTTCCTCTCAAGCCTGGCCGTTCTTTCCAAGCCTGCACACCCCACCTGTCACTCCGTCTCGCATGCCCACAAGGACATCCTCATTGCGAGAGTCTTCTAAATAAGCCAGCGAGCCGCACTGCATCGCTGGCGGTTCTGCTGCATCTGGGCTCCTGCCGCTCTCTGCCTGCTGCCCGCCCTGCGACCCCTGCTGCCCTGCCTGCTGCCGCTCAGTGCCCCCAGCGTGGCCCAGCGGGCGCGGCACAGCAGGCCTCAGCGGACGCAGCGCGTGGCGGCGCAGCAGAGCATACAGCGGACGGCACTCCTCCAGCAGCGGCTGCAGGTGCCCAGGCAGGCGGCGCTCCTTGCGGGGCGAGAGCTGTTGCTGCGCGGCCTCAAAGCCTGCAGGGGGTGGCAGCAGTATGGCTCGGCCCAATGTGATCCTAACCGCAGCTGAAATATAGCAGCCAAAAATCCCCTAGCAAGCATCCACACGAAACAGCTCTTGGATAGATGAGGCAGCAAGATGCATTGCATACTGGTCCAAACCAGCGCATGGCGGCAGCAACTTGGTGTCGTACAGCACATTGCTTGCTCACCTGTGGACTTGTGGCTGCCGGCGTACCACCAGGGCGCCCACACACCATCATACGGCTTGGGCCCCGCCGGCCAGCTCAGCATCTGCTCAGCAGGCAGAGACAACCGGGAGACTGGGAGTTGAGGATTGTTGGGTCGGCGCTTTGTGCAAGGTTTTGGCATGTGGGGAAAGCAAAGCAGCATCCGCAGCATCAGCTGGGAGCTGGGGATGGCACGCACGCTACAAGGTTCTCAGCCGGCCCCCTTCCCAGTTACCTGCGGCTGGAACTCGATGCCCAGCGCAGCGCACAGCGCGCGCAGCGTGCCCTCAGGGTCTCGCACCAAGTCATCTGAGAGCACCACCGGCGGCGGCCGCCTGCGGGTGGTAGTGTGGCAGCCGGCTGTCAAGTGCATGCAGCAAGTGCAAGTTGCTGATACTGCTACACGTACAAGCGCTCCAGCACACAGCACAAAACAACGCAGACAAGCTGGCTTGGGCTGGTGCGGGTTGCAGTGCTGTTTGGCAGCTTTCCAACACAGCCAGCGGCAGCAGCTGCTCACCCCAGCGCCCGCAGCTCGCTGTACAGCTCCATAAGGGCTGGGTAGCACGTCTCCTGCAGGTGAGTAACGAAGGAGATGTGAGCTGAACAGGTTGATGCGCAGCGCTGGGTAGCACTTGCTGCAGACCCCAGGCCAGGCGCAGATGTGGCTTCAGCACGTCTGGTCTCGCAAAGCGGCGTCAAGCCCTTGAAAAGCAGCTAAACAACCGCACACAACCCTTGCAGAGAAAGCAGGAAACCACCAGCCTCACCGTCAGCGTGGGCTCCAGCACTTCAGCGAACGAGCTGATGACGGCGGCAGGGTCGCGCACCAGCAGCACGTGGCGGGCGCGGCGCAGCAGCGAGCGATCCACCCCGATGCGGTGCCTGGGTGGGAGGGGGAGGGCAGAAGGTGAGTTAGCAAGGGTGGCGGAATCAAGATGCGGTGCCTGGAGTGTTGGTGCATCAGCAAGGCTGCCTCATTGCTGGACTCAGGCTACCTTGCGCCAAGCTGCGTGATCTCACATGGCCCAACAAACCGAAACGACCCTCACTTGGCCATGTGCTTGGCATACAGCAGCGGCTTGTCGCGCGGCCCCAGCAGCTGCTGCGCCACCACGCGACTGCTGTCTGGCTCCTGGCTCTGCATCACCTGTTGGGTTGCATTAACAGGAGGAGAAGGGCAGCGGGAATCAACATGCATGAGCTGCCCTATGGCGATAACTGCACCGCCCTTGCGAACCAGGTTTGCTTTGTGCCCTGCCTCCTCACTGGTTTCAGCCATGCAGCATCCCAGGCAGCACCGCCCACCCACCAGCTCTGTGTACGGCCGCTCGGCTCCCGTCAGGCGCAGGAAGTGGGCATACAGCGGCTCGTCCAGCACCTGTTTGGATAGGAGTACAATGTGAATGTGCTGTTGCACACACAAAACGTAGCCTGACGACGGCTCCCGGCAGCACCGCAGGAAAGGCAGCACAGCATGCACAGCTGCATCTGCTCGTACGGTGCTGCAGCGGCGTACCTGGCAGTCGGAGCGCTGCGCGAACGAGTACATGAGGCTGGTGGACACGCAGCGCGGCCCGCTCCAGCAGTGAATGGAGCCGGCATCAAAGGGCTCGGCATCGGGACTGGCCGAGGGCCCAGCAGCGCCGCCCGACATCAGGCTGGCGGCGGCGGCGGGCGGCGGCGGCAGCGGCGGCAGCGGCTTCAGGTGGCTGCGATGCCGTCGGCGGTATTATGAGCCGTCTTATGTATCCAAGTGAGCATGCAAAAGACCGTCTGAGAGTCGATAGTGCAGCGGATCAAAAGCCCGACACTTGAACTCGTTCTAGAGGCGCGCAGTCACGCAATGAATGGCGTCGATCACGAGTAGCAGTGATGCAAATCCAAAAACACCGCCCAGCTCTGCGTTTGGCCAGGAACCCTGCGTGTGTGCCCATGCAAATTGCCATGGCATCTGCTGGCTCCCAGTTGCCTGCCCAACCGATTCCAGGCAAAAGCCGCAATGCGCCGAGCCTAGCATGCGGGCTATAGCAGTCCCCGCAAGGCGGCCCGCGATGCTGCCAGCGCGCCTGGTGGCGCTGCTGGCCCTGGCGCTCACCCTTGGCGCGATCAGCCTCGCCAAGCTGCGGGCGGGGACTGCCCCCACCACCATCAGGCAGCTGGAGGCGGAGAAGAAGCGGCTGCCCGCGGCTGGGGAGCAGGGCTCCCCCGCTGGCGAGGTGGGAGTCGTTGGGATCACTGGGATAGATCAGTGACGCCGGACCATTACCGCCCAGGCCGCCTGGGCCTCTGCCGCCCGCGCCCACCCGACTCCACCGCTGCCGCCGCCGCCACGCAACCGAATGTGCCGCCTCGCTGCTTCTTGAACTCCGCAGTCGGATAGCTCTGCACAGCAGCAACAAGATGAGCGGCAGCAACAGCAGCAGAAACCAACAGAACCGGGGGCTTGCTTCAGGCAGTTCCCCTGGATTCAGCCGGCGCTCGAACAGTTTTACGCCCCCGCATGGGCCGCCGCCAATGCCAGCACCCAGAGCAGCGAAGAGGCGCTTGAAGCGCTGCGTGCGGTCAAGTGGGGCAAGTGAGTGCTCACGGCAGCCGCGAAGTAACCCAAAATGGGGCTGCTGGGGCCGGCTTGGGGTGGTGGGTGCTACGTGCTGGCAGCATGGGCGGCCTGTGGCAGCCTGCAGCAGCCTGCCTGGCGCGGCGGCTTTGCATCACTCGTGTCGTCCTGGTTGATATCGCCTGTGCCGCTGCGCACCATCCCAAGTGCAGGTACCACCCTGGCATGGACGAGGTTATTCTGTCGCTCGATGAGCAGAGCGGGCGGGTGCAGATGGCGATCAGTGAGGTGCGGTGGGTGCTGCTGGGTGTGCTGGAGGGTGCTCTGGTATGTGTGGTCGCTAGCAAGGACAGGGATGCAAAGGTAGGGCTGATGTGCACACCAGCATGCAACCGCCCTGCAGTGTGCACCAGACTGCACCCGGCCTCAGCCTCCTCGACTGCTGCGCTGCCCGCAGACCCCTTGCTGTGTCTGCAGCAAAATGCTCCCTGCGCACACATCCCTCCTCCAACCGCTCTTCTCTGCCACCATCGCCTTGCAGGTGTCGCCCCCCAACCAGGGGCACAAGAAGCGGTGCATGCTGGGCCTGCTGCAGGACGCGGTGGAGGAGCACAATGCTGAGCTGGCGGCGCTGCTGCGGGAGCGCGGCGGCGGCCGAGAGCTGCGGCTCATTGTGGAGACAGAGGACTTTGGGGTGACGTGGCGCGCCGCAAAGTGGAAGCTGCCCGCCTTTGCCATGTGCACCGGTGGGTTGCTGGGGGGTGGGCATGGGCTGATGCGATTGGGGGTTGGGCACGGGTTGTTCATCTTGCGCTGCGCCTCACGACTGCTGATCAGGCGCATGCCGATGGACCGCCGCTTGTCAGCCGGCCCTTTGCCGCATGCAGCATTTGTTGCTCGTCTCGGGCTCGCTGACCCATGCCTGCTGTTTGCCGTTTGCTCCTTCTTCACCCGCAGACAATGACCGCACCGACATTCCAGTGCCTGATTTCACGTACAAGTGCTACCCGGAGGCGCGGTACAGGAACAGCAGCTGGCCGTCTATCCAGGTGAGAGGCCTGAGATCAGGAGGTTATCGAGAAACAGGAGGCGAGGACGAATCGGGTGGCATGCTGCTGCTTACGCTGCAGGCCATTTATGTGCCATGCCGTTATTGTTCAATCCGGCGGTGCTGCTGTGCTGCGAGTCCACATCTTCCTGTCCACCACCTTCCTGCCTCTGTCCGCCACTCCCTGCACCTGCTGCTGGTGGTGGTGGTGGCTGCTGGCGCTGTGATGCACAGCCCACATTGCCCACTGCTGCTGAGGGCCCACTATTGTTGCATGGGCAGCTTTTCTGCCCACCCAACTTTCTCCCGGTTCCTTAGCAGTCCTCACCTGCGTCACATGCTGGTCTCATGCCGCTCTGTTCTGCCCGCTGCACGATCCTGCCCTCTGCATCCTACTCATGTTCCATTCTGCCGCGCATGTTGCCCCCTCTTCCCACTCCGCCTGTCCTCCACTTGCAGGACCTGCTGCAGCGCCGGAGCGACATGGTGGGGTGGCACGAGCGGCACCCGCAGCTGTTCCACCGCTCCAACTGGGGCGTGGGCCCGCGGCGAGGGCTCATGCCGCTGCTGCAGAGCTACAGCAACGGCTCAGGTGGGCTGAGTGCTGCAGTGCTGCTGGGAGCCTGCTATGGGAAGAGGCGGCATGAGAAGAACCAGGCGGCGATAGCGGGGTCATGTTGGTGCAGCGCGTGCTGCTGCTGCTGCACTTTTCGAGCGCCATTTTCTGCCTTGCCTGGCTCCTTTGTCCAAGTGCAGCGGGTGTGTCGGCGGTGGAGGCGTTTGGTGCTGAGCTGGACATTGAGGACACCGGCTTTGTGCACGTGGACAAGGGGCAGGTGAGCGCTGCTGTCTGGCAGCTTGCACCTCTGAACAACAAGGTTGGCTTGCAGGCGAGTTGACTGCACAGTTGTGCTGGCACATGGTAGTGTGTTCGCCGCCCCTGCTGGTGCCTGCAAACGCCTAGCCGTCCAGCATGCACCCGCGCCCCCTGTGCTGCAGGCGACGCGCAAGCACGACGCCTTTGTGTGGCTGGATGGCCAGTGCGACTACAAGTACATCATCCACACAGCAGGCTTCTCTTACAGCGGCGGTGAGCGGCTGGCCTGCCGGAGTGGGCACCTGCATGGCTGTTGTTGGGCATGGCGGCAGCAGGCAGGGGCATGGCTTGCCCTGCATGCAGCTGCGGTGGTTGAGCACATCAAGGTTGTGGGTATACACCGTGCCTGCCCAGCATCTTGGCGGCTCTGCCCTCCTCTGTGCACCTGACCCTCTAGCCCTCTCTTCTACACCCGCCGTGCCCTCCAGGCTTGAAGTACAAGCTGGCATGCGGCTCACTGGTGTTCAAATTCAGCTCACCATACGTGGTGCGTTCTGCTGTAGCACGGCTGCCCTGCTGCTTTCGCCGCCGCTGTGGCAGCTGACTTGCACCAAGTTGTCACCTACACCTGCCATGCTGCTACACCAGCACCTGCAGATACCTGCTCACAATGCGCATCCACATGCTGCTGTCCATCTTCTCAACACCATCAGATGTGCCTCTCCTGCACTCCCGCAGGAGTTTTTCGAGCCGGCACTGAAGGACGATGTGCACGTGGTGGCACTGCCTGCTACAAAGGAGGGGGTGGATGTGGAGCAGTTCAAGCAGTCGTCAGGTGGGTTGTGCTGGTGTTATGAACGCTGCTGAGTAATGTTCAGTGGCATTGCCTGCCTGCTTACAAGAAATGGGTGGGTGTGCAGCAGTTCAAGCAGTCCTCTGGTGGGCAGGGCAAGCTGTGATCATGTGTGCGATGAGGTTTGGTGGAAGATGTTTATTGATGAGCAGGGGAAGCACATGCCGATGCAGCAGAGGGGCCAGCAGCCCACCAGGCAGCAGGCGCGGCGAGTCAGCAGCAGGCACAGCTGCTGTGCAGGTGCCAGCGGCAGCTGTCCATACCTGTGTGCGTCGCATCCTGCTGCTGGCGCTGATGCAAAGTCCCCCTCGCTCCCCCACCCCTGCAGCACCGCGCATCAAACAAGTGGTGCAGCGCACGCTCGACCTGCCCGACCAGCCGCCCATAGCGCGGCAGGGGCAGGCCTTTGTGCGGGAGCAGCTCACAAGCGAGGCGCTACACTGCTACTGGCTGGGGGCGCTGCAGCGGTATGCAGAGATATACTACCTGCCGCGCACGCCGGCGCAAGAGGCAGCGAGCGGCGGCGGCGGCACGAGCGCGGTCTGAGCGGACTTGAGAGGCATGATGAGCAGTGCATGAACTGCCATGCATTAAATGACTGCCAATGATTTGATCCATGGACATGCATGAACTTACCAACAATTAAGCGCACGCAGCAGGAAGAGCCTGGCGCCAAGCCTGGCGCCAAGCACAGCAAGCACGTCTGGGGTGTGCATGTGACACCAAGGGGTGCAAGGGTATGGCATGAGCCTGCGGACACCTTCCGTGGCCGAGAGCGTGCACTCACACACAAAGGCGACCCGCATGCCATCTCCCAGTGCCTTCTGCTCCTCCCATCTTTCAACCAGCTCCATGCGCCTCTCATCTTTCATTGTCTGCTGCCCCCTGCCATCTCCCACCTGCCCTCCCTCCCATCTGTCATCTTTCAGTGCCCTTCCATCTCTCGCCCTTCACCTTCCGATGTGCCAGTGCAACCTTTTTGGGGCGCCGCCTCATCACAAAGATTCTAAACCTAGGTTAACATGGATATTAAGTTAACATGGGAGAACATGGAGTTAACGTGCTCCATGTTAGGCAAAACATGAACCTAACCTGCCGCTGGTTAACCTGCTGCATGTCAACCTGCACCAAACATGCAGCAGGTTAACCGGCTTGTTTCCCTGCCCCAGGTTATGTGCTGGTTAAGGACAGGTTGACCTAGCACTTTCCATGAAGCTGTATAGCTGCACGCTTGCTCACTCTGTGCACAAGAAGGGAGTGGGCAAGCTGTAGGCGGGAAGAGAGAGGGGAGGAAACCTGCCCCCGCACGTGCTGCGACGAGCGCAGCGCACCGCCCGTGCCCATGTTTGGGCGCACGCGCGACACCCTGCTTTTCCGCCGCTGCACTTCGGGGGCCTGCCCGATCATGTAGCGTCCCCATTCAGCCGAGCTCCAGCATTCTCGCCGCCTTGCACAGACCTTAGTTGCCTTCCATCCATCCCGCTCTGGCGCACCCAAAGCAGGTCCACCTTTGCACAGCTGCCTGCTTTTTATCATTGGACTCTCCTTCTTCCCAATGTTACACATCACAGCAGAGGCACGCTTACAGTTTGGCTGTACATCAAAGACAGGCACATTGCAGCCATTTCAGTACATGGCTGCCGCTGGGAAGCGGGTCAGGAAGTTGCGACAGAGGCGTTTGCAGCGGGGCATGCACTGATCGGGAGCTAGCGTGCAGTTAGCACAGAGGCTAGGCTGATCGGATGTGTTTTGTGCGAAGGTCCTGGACACTTGAAAGCAGATACAGCGTGCGGGCTGGTTGGCTGGGCCACAGGCAGCTCCGCAGCAGTGGCGGCGGGGCGCGGCAGCGTTTTGGCGTGCTGTGCTCGCTCAGCTCAGCTGAGCAGTGCTGCTGCTGACGCACAGTTGCAGGCCGCCTCAGGTGGCGGCGTCTGGCCAGAGGCGAGGGCGGACTATTACTACTGCTACACGCGAAGTGGGGGCTGCCTCCTCAGCTGCTGAGCCGGCGGCGGCAGGCGCTGTATCTGGGGAGGCTGCCGCCTATGCAGCCGCCTATGAGTCCGCCTTCTGAGCGGGCGTGGCGTGCTGAGCAGGCACAGCATACTGGGCAGGCCCAACGCCCTCCGCCTCCTCAGCTGGCGCGGCGCTGCAGCCGCCTTCTGAGAGGACGCAGCATGCTGAGCAGGCCCAGCCCCTAATCCGCCTCAGCTGGCGGCGCTGCGGCCGCCCGCCAGGCCGGCTCCGGGGGGAAGGCGGCTTCCAGCTGGGCGCGAGCTGCGCGCACGTGTGGGTCACGATATGCGTCCAGCAGGCCGGTCAGGGAGGTGGGGGGAGGGTCGCCCGGCTGCGGGTTGGCCAGGCGCTCCACAGCCAGCTGGGTGGGCAGGTGCAGCACGCGGGCCTCCGAGGGGGCAATTTAGTAGCTGCGGGGGAATCGGGAAGCAGGGCAGGGGTGCAGGTGGGTGAAGTGCGGGGGACACTCTTGACATGCAGGCAATTCGCAAGCTCCCGCAGCAGCAGCAGCAGCAGCAGCGCATGCAGCGGCAGCATGGCACAAAGGCCGCAGCTGAACCAACACATATGCATGCGCCTGGATCCAACAGCCCGCCCATGCCTCTCCCCGCCGGCCCCCAAACTCACATGTGCACAACGATCGCCAGCACGCAGGCCAGCACCATCGACGCAACGTGCCCCGGTCCGCCGCCCAGCGATGGCATCGCGGCCGCCAGCAGCAGCGCCCCCAAAGCCTGGGCATAGTGCTCCAGCCGCAGGCCCTGCACCGTGCCGGCTCCATAGTCCTCATAGGGCTGGCGGCAGGAGCGGCTGCATGGGGGGCCAGGCGTGGCGGCGGCAGGAGGGCATGGGGCAGGGGCGGGTCAGCGCAAGTTGCAGTGCAGATGAACTTGAAGGCAAGGCGCAGCTCAGGCTAAGCCAAACACGTGGGCGCGGGCGCCCAGTAACGGTTGCAGCTGCTTCCTGTGACATGATATGCGTACTGCCCTGGACCCTGCCCGAAGACGCTCACAGGACCTTGCGGGTGGGCGACCACTGCGGGCAGACAACAGCGACGGCCAGGTCAGGCGAGTCCCCTGCCGTCGCAATTTGCAGTCTAGCCAGTGGTTGTTCTCCCCACAAGGTCATGTGAGCCATATCATCAAGCTCCATGGTCAAAGGAGACGGGCGTCCCCACCAGCTGCTTCCCACAGCGTGGCCAGCGCACCAACCGGTGCTCCCAGCCCCTCACAAAGGCCCACAGGACCTTGTGTGGACAAAGGACCACTGCAGAGCGAACACAGCAGCGGCCAGGCCGGGCGATGCCAGCGGCCAGGCCGACGCTAGACTTCTCTCCCGTAGTGCTCCTTTGCACACAAAGTGATGCGAGTCATCCTAGGCATCCGACACGATCATAGGAAGTGAAGGGTGACCATGCTCACGCATGCACCCAGCTGCCTTGCCCGGCACAGCATGCCATGTGGCACAGCGTGGCAAGCGCACTGGCCCCTGCCCCGCATTCCCACAGACACTCACATGAACCGCATGGGCAAACGACCACTGCAGGACACGGCGGCGGCGGTCAGGCCACCGGCGCCTTCTCACTGCACTGCCCAATTGCGCACAAGGTCGGGCGAGTCATCCTAGGCGGCCACTTGAGTGGGCGCTACCGCAATCATGCAACTCTCATGCCGGTAACGTTGTGTGGTCAAACCGATCACTGCAGGGCGAGAAGGCGGCGGCGGCAGGCCGCTACCGCCTTCCCATTGCAGTGGCCCTGCTCAAAGGCGGCCCGCCAGGATGGGCAGTGCAACAAATGAGTCCAGCCTTGCCACCAGCTGCTTCCGTTGCATGTGGCGTGCCACACGCAATGGAAGCAGGCTGACGCAGCTGACTCGTTTGGCCCACTGTCCATCCTGGCTCCTTGCCAATTTGTGCATCCTGGTGGGCCGCCTAGCAAAAAGCATGGCCTTGTGTGAAAAGGACCGCTGCAGAGGGAGGGCGGCGGTGGCCTGGCCGCTGTACTGCCTGGCCACCGCCGCCTTCTCCCAGCAGTGGTCCCTTTCATCCCAGGTCATGCGAACAGCATTGCACCTGCTCCCACCACCCCTGCCTGCGTGTACTCACATAGGTGCTTCGGCAAGGACCCTCTGCCTGTCGAAAAGGGACACAACTTCACTAGACAGGAAGGCGCTCGCAACTCACATGACCTTGTGGGCCATCGATGCTTGCAGGGTGAAGGCGCCAATGGTTCCCATGGCGGACAGCAGGATTGACAGGGGGCCAAACACATTGAGCCCCAGCCTCAGCGCCATCGCTGCAGCAGGATTGAGGACAGGGTGGGAGTTGGGTGGTGAGCAGGGCGGCGGCAAGGTTGTGGGGGCGTGCAGCAGCGCGCAACCTCGATAGCTTTGCCAAGCTGACCCTGTCCAATCAATCACTCGCACGTAGCCCGCCCTGGATTCAAGCGCATGCGTAGCCGCAGCATTGTGGGCCCACCACCACCACCTAAACCCACCACCAATCGAGCAGCATCAAAGCTTACAGAAAGCACAGCCGCCTGCTGCATAGTTCTTGCAGCAGCTGCCAGGCCCCTCCCCACTCACACACGGCACCATATGTGGCAGGCACGTCCAGCACAATGAGGCCCTTCAGCCCCTGCACCCACCCATCCCACCCCGCCGCTGGCCTGCACGGGCAGCGAGCGGCGCCAGGTGTGCAGGCAGCAATTGAGATGCACGGGCGCCGTAGCTGATGTCACGCCGCTGGAACTGCCACCGCCACCAGAGCCGCTGTTGCTGTCAATTAGGTGGCAGCGGCACGTGCCCACTTCAGCCACCCAAGGAGTGCAGCCGCAGGATCACAGTCCGCACTCACCGCAGAGGGTCAGGATGCCGCCCCACCAGCCGCCCACCCAGAGCAGGGCCAGGGAGGGGTACACAAGGGCGTGGATCTGTGGGGTGTGGGGCAATGCGGGAGGTCAGAACTGCACCTGTGGAGCGGGTTGGTTGAGGCGGTGGTCCGTCGGATCAAAGGCAGGCGGTCCATTTGTGCTTCAGCGGGCCAGGCTGCCGATGTGTTGCGCATGCATGCAGAGCGGAACTGGTTGAGCAGCGCTGGTTAGGTCAAGCGGCCGCATTCAGTATGTGACCGGCGGCATATGCAAGCAAGAGCACTTGCGGCGATCCCTAAACAACCCTTGCAGGACAACAAGCTTGCAAACTGCCAATAACTGTATCTGCACTGCACCCACTGTGAGGAACTGCAGCTGGTTGACAAGCATGCCCAGGCCCGGCAGGCCGCGTGCCCACGCCGCAATGGCGCTGACTGCTCGGCAATGGGAGTTGCAGGTGGAATTGTGATGTTTGGTGGGCGGGAGGGGTGTTGCAACGCCTGAAACGCACGCGCGTGTGGGCCCCAGGCAGGCCCTGCTGCCCAGCCCCTCAGCCTCCCACACTTTGCGGCAGCCACCTACCGTCGCCGCGCAGCAGGGCTTTGATCAGCTCCCAGCTGCTGGCCTCTCCAGAGTAGGGCAGCACAGTGGTCAGGCAGAACCAGATGCAGAGCACGGCCGACAGGCGCCAGCTGCGCCGTGGAGCATCAATCCAGTGCACCAGGTGCTGCAGTGCGGGCAGGTGGGAGGGCAAGCGAGTGACAACAGAGCAGGCAGGGATGGCCATCTTGTGCGTACTCATGTTGTCACCCTCAAGCAGGGTGCAACAGATGCTGCCCCTGTTTGTCAAGCAGGGTGCAGCAGATGCTGCCCCTGCTTGGCACCCGGTATTGGTGGCGCCGCCAGTAGCAGCCGGGGCAGATGCATGGGCACTTGGCAGCAGCGGCAGGCAGCGGCACAATGCAGCGACGGCAGCAGGTGGCTGTGGCAGCACGCGGCTGTGGCAGCAAGGGTACAGGCCGCGGCGCCACTCACGCTCACGGCCATCGCAATGACGATTGGCGCCACCAGGAAGTACAGGAGGTACGGCAGGATGGCTCCGCCACCATACACCGTTGCCTCAGCCAGCTCGTACAGCACCCAGGTGTTGGCGCAGGAGCCGCCCGGGCACACTTGGTTGGCCTGGGCAGCCGCCATGCCTGCGGGTGGGTGGGGTGATGGGGCAGGCAGGAGAGATTTTAAGGCACTGCCTGCTGGCGGTGGATGACTACGGTAGTGCGGTAGAACGGTACCAGCCGGAGGCACCAGGTGCCACAGGGGTGCCAGAAGCCCGCCCCCGCCGCGGGCTGCCAGGCATGCATGGCCGCCGCTGCTCCCACCTAGGCCCCTCCCGCAGGTGCTTAAGCTGACCTGTGAACATGCCACGGGCAACGAACAAGCCCAGGAACAGGACCAGCCCAAGGGCCAGAGCTGTGAGCACCGCGGTGGCGGGGCTGCGGGTCATGGTAGGGCGGGGTGGCAGGGCAGAAGGCGCGAGCGACTCCAGCTCAGCATCACTGTTGGACTCGTAGTGCCTTTCCAACTCCCCCGCAGCGTGCTCCTTGCCTGCAGCCCACATGTGGCGTTTCCCCCTCCAGCGGCAAGGCCGCACATTGTCAGGGCGCAGGCACGCTTGCACTCCCATCCATTGGTCCCCAACCAACTGATCCCACCAGGCACCTGCGCTGGCGCGTGTTCCAAATGTAGTCAGAAGGAGGCGGCATCTTGTAGACATTGTAGCAGCGGCCGTCCACCTTGAAGCCGCCAGCCTGCACGGCCGCCTGGGCGTCGCGCCCATCACTGCAGTGCAGGCACGGCAGGGCGGAGAGGCCGCTCTTTAGGGAATGCGAGCCTGTGACAACACAAGACAACAACAGCACACCATCCCTGTGCACCAAACAACATGCCGTCCCCACAAGCCGACGCAATCCCGCGGCAGAACCGCTCGGCAATTCACCACAACCACCACCCACCCACACCTGAAGGCCACCAGCACAGCCTCGGGGATGATGCGGATGTCACGCTGCGCAATCGCAAAGAGCCCCTGCGGGAGTTGGGTGGCATTGCAGGGGTGAGCAGCGGTGCAGGCCGGATGTAGCATCATGCGGCAGTGCGCATTGCTCGGCACCTGCACAGGCCTGCGCAGCCCTGGGTCCGCATGCGGTTCCATCTTTGCTGCCCACTTCACCCCGCCACCCAACCAGGGCAGCACAGCACAGAAAGGCGCCACGCACCAGGGCGGTGTCCTTGCGGTCTTCTGGCGCCGCCTCCAGAGCGATCGCCTCCTGCCTGCCACGCTCCTGCAGCCAGTGCATGCAACGGCACTTCGTTGATGTGCCCACCAAGCAGCGGCTGGGGCGGCACAGCAGGGCCGGCCAGGGCGGCCGGCATGCAGACCACAACCACGCTCATGAGCTGATCAGCTCCAGCTCAAAAGCCCTGCCACAACCTCAGCACCGCAAACACAGCCCACAACGCCACACAGCAGGGCCAGCATGCGCACGTGGCCCTGCACCACCAGCCGCGTGGCAATGTTGCTCCCGTTGCCGCGGTCTAAGTGCGCCCTGGCGTCACCCTCCGCCTTGCTTGCGGGTGCTGTCCGCCAGACTGCCAGCGGCCCCACGTGGTGATTGGCGCCCAGGCGGTGGAAAACTCGCATGCTGCAGGACCGGAGTTGTACTGGATCATATTATATGAGGGAGCTTGTTGCTGCAAAGCATTCTAATTGCAAGCATCTGGCACGCCCTTGCAAGCTCTTCTCGGCATCAGAGCCATCACAAGGAGCTGCCAGGTAACCTGCCCACTCCATGCTTACCCGCAGAGAGGGCAGCAGTGCCGCCGGCCGTGATGAGCCAAGGCGCCACCAGGTACCAGGGAGTCAGCAGCACGGGCGTGAGCGGTGTGGAGGCGAGGAGCAGCAGCACGGTCCAAGCCGCTGCACCAGCAAGTGAACGGGGAGGGTTGGGCGGTGTGATGGCTGCAGCCTTGCGAATCTCCGTCCCTATTGTGCTCTCACTCCAGGGGCACACGCAGCCCCTCTGCCTGCATTGCTTGAGCGCCGCCAATCAAGCCCCGCCTTTGGAGATTATGCCGCCGGCCGCCGCGCGCTGCCCCAGGAACACCGTAACGCGGTCCCTGCAAGCGGCAGCACGTGATTGTGGGGAACCTTGTGTTGTGGAGCAGCTCTGAAGACGGCACAGTTAACCAGGCGGCAACAGATAGAGCCACCAATCTTCAGGGCAATGCAGAGGCTTTGGCTTCACCGCCGTTGCTGCATGAGTGGAGCGGCGTGCTGCCATTGGCAACCACAGCTGTGACCCGGCTAGGCTTGGCGCTCAGTAGCAGCCTCAAGGCTTCCAGGCAGCCGGGCTCACGTCCGCTGATTACAAAGTGCACTGCGCTCCGCCCCACTCGGTCGGTGGATGGCGCAAGCGCTGCAGGGTCGGCTGCTGCCGCCAGCAGGCGCTGCACTTGCTCAGCATCTCCCCGCTATGCCGCCAGGTGCAGCTCTGGAGAGCGCCACCTGATAAGCATGCCGATCTGCAGGGCTGGGCAGCAGGCGTGCTTGGTCAGCTTGAGCAGGTTGGGCGCAGCGTTCACGTGCGCGGCGGCAGTGGGCAGCGCGCCCGCGGCAGCGGGGGTGGCGGCAGTAGCCCTGCAGCTATTGCTCGCCTGCTGCTGCACTGTGCTTGGTGGTTAGCGCCCAGCAGGCTGCAGGCCTGCTCAAGGCGCTGGCGCTCCGAGCGAGTGGTGCGACGTCGCCTCGCGCTGCCTTACAAGCAGCCTCGAAGGGCGAACAGGTGCCTGAGATGGCCGATTGAGCATGGGATCAGAGCCAGGGGGCATTAGGGTTGTCTGCTCAGGCGGCGCCGCAGAAGCCACGCGCGCATTTACCTTCCGCCGCGGCATCATCACAGCAAATGACATCAGTGGACAATGCAGCAACGGGGCTGGTCAGTTGCCTGACAATTGGCACCCAACATGCATGCACGGTGGCAGCGGAGCCGGCGGCGAGCGGCGGCGGCGGCCGTGAGCGGCGGCGGCATGGGCGGCGGGGGGTCAACCATAATGGACTGCCGCTCGCGAAACTCTTGCAAGAAGTGATCGCAAAACGCCATACAATCCTCACCGTGCACCTCGACCACCGCTCAAGCTTGGGGGCGTATGGGCGCCCGGTAGCTGCAGCCAGGGGCCATGGCGCGCTGTAGACAGGTGAGCAATGTATCACTGCTTCGGCTCATGCGCCCATCGGTGCGGGTAGCGCGCCCCAGCCTCGCCAGTGCCGCCACGCCACCCTGCCCCCGCTCCGCCGCCCCCGCACTCTACCAGGCGCTCCTGCTGGCGCTGCTGATCGCCTCGGCCGCGGCGATCGCCGCCGCGGAAGATGCCAAGCCAGCGGCGGCGGCGGCGGGAACCGGCGGCGGCGGGCAGCAGGCGGCGGCGGCTGCGAAAGCCGATCAGGCTGCGCCCAAAGCCACCGGCGCCAAGGCAGAACCCAAGGTGGCGGCAGCAGAGGAGCAGCAGTCCGCGGGCGATGGAGCGGCGCCCAAAGAAGTGATCACGGAGGAAGAAGTGCAGAAAGCAGTGGAAGATGCGGTGGCAGCCCAGCTGCAGGTGCGGTGTGTTAGCTGGTTTCAGGTGTGTTAGCTGGTCTAGGCTAGTCCGTCTCGATGGCTCATGCGCTAGATGCTGGGGTGTTGTCGAGCCCACGTGTAGCGGCAGCAGTAGCGGCAGTCGATGGTGCAGAAGGCGGGTGTAAATGCGATATGTGCTCTTGGGGGTTGTTGGGCTGCCTTCAACAACTGTTCTTGTGTGTTTTCCCGCTACAGAACAAGATTCAGCGGGTGAAGGCCAAGCTGGTGGAAACAGCCAAGGCTGCTGAGCTGTACATGGGGACGGGGGATGTGTCGCCCACAGGTGGGTTGCATCGCAGGGGAAGCCCCACTCACAATTGCTGCAGGACCCGCCTGCTGCTGCCGTTACTGATTCTGCACGTGCATGCAATTTTGTTGCGCCTTCCCTGACCAAAACGTGCAGGCGCCTGCAAGGCGGTCATTGCCAAGTCCTGCCGCATCGTTTCACTTGTGCCTAGCAGTGGTCCTGTCTTGCTGCTGTTGCCCGCCAAGTTGCACCCTGCAGGCGCCTGCAAGGCCTTCATTGCCAAGTTCTGCCGCATCGTTTCGCTTGTGATCGTCTATAACCCGAAACCTGGTTGCTGCTGTTGCCTGCCCTTCATTTGCAGGCGCCTGCAAGGCCTTCATCGCCAAATTCTGCCGCAAGGTGCACGCAGGCCAGGGCCGGCTGGCGGCCTGCCTCACCAACCAGGTGAGGATTGCTGCCCTGTGAATCGCTTTTGGGTTAGCTTTTACAAGCTGCTGCGGAAGTCAAAGAGTGCCGCGCATGCGCAGCCCGCCCTGCCTCACCAACCAGGCAAGAACGTTGCTGCCCTGAATTGCGGTGCTTTGTTTGCTGCCTTTTGGGAAGCACGCTGCAGACTGCACGAGACCTGCGGTTCCTGTTGGGTGTACAGGTCCTGCCCAGTTGGAGCCAGGCCAGCTGTAATCGAATACGTTGCATGCACGGGCGGCGAGTAGCTCAAGCTAACACGCAATGGCTCTGTATTTGCTGCAGGCGCGTGCGGCCGAAGAGGATGCATCCACCACCGACCCGCTGAGTGCGGCCTGCCAGGCTGAGCTGGACGCTTACAAGCAGTAGCTAACAGGATAATGCATAGCACTGTCTTGCAGGCGCGTGCGGCCGAGGACGACGCATCAACTGCCGGCCCGCGGCCTGCCAGGCTGCAGCTTACCAGCAGTAGCTAACCGGCCAACCCAGTGCACTATCGCAGGCACGGACGGCCGAGGAAGACCCTTCAACCGCCGACCCGCTGAGTGCGGCCTGCCAGGCTGAGCTGGATGCGTACAAGGAGGATGCCTCGACCAACATCAACAAGAACGTGCAGCTGGGTGGGTTTCCAGCATTTGCTCTGTTGAAGCGGGCGCTTGCCTTTGTAAAGTGGCATGCCTCCTCACCCGCGCCGTGCCTCGGTGTGCTGTGTTTAGCCTGCCTCAGCAGGGCGGTCGCAGCCTGCATCATCTTCATTGCTTGGCGACACCCAGTTGCGTCAACGTGCTGGAAAACGGGTGTCCAGTACCTCTGCACAACTTTCTTGTCCCTGCAGCGCTGCGGTGCCGGCAGGACGTGGCGCAGTTCTGTGCTGGCGAAGGTTCAGAAGAGGAGGGGGCGGTGCTGCTGTGCCTGCGGGCGCACCGCACCCAGCTGCGGCCCAAGTGCCAGGTGTGTTAATGCAACTGTCAACGTTTGGCGCACCTTGTGCTCAGCTGCAGCCAGGGCTGCATGCGTCAAGCCGGAGGCAGCGCACCCAACTGCCGCCTGTGTGCCAGAGGGTCACTTGTGTTGGATGCATGCTGCTGAGTGCACAATCGAATGCTCCTCTTCACCCGCAGAAAGAGGTGTTCAAGCTGGAGCAGGATGCCAGCGACGACGTGCGTACTGACCCGCGCCTGCTGCGCGCCTGCAAGGAGGAGATTGCGCGGATGTGCTCCGACCAGGACAAGCACGGCGGCAAGGTGCAGGCAAGTTCCCGAGTTTTGCTGCGCTTGCCCCTCTTCCCCTCCTGCCTCTTTCTGCCTGCTTGCCTGCCTCCGCTCCCCCCTGCCCCTGCCCGCCTATTCCACAGGCTGGCGCCGGCACTGCCCGCCACAGGGCCTCCACTCAACACGCTGCGCTCTCTGCTTATGTTTGCAGGACTGCTTGCGGCGCCAGCAGAGGTCGCCTTCCTGACCGTACCCCTCTCCTGCCCTTATCTTGTTCCCGGCAGGACTGCCTGTGGCGCCAGCAGTTGTATGCCTGGATGCCTCCACTCACCGCCCTCCCTCGTCTGCCCTTTTTGGCAGGACTGCCTGTGGCGCCAGCAGGGCTCGCTGGACTGGAAGTGCAAGGGGGAGCTGTTCAGGGCGGTGAGTGGGCGTAGCTGCCCTGGTTGCACTCAGCATGGCAGCAGACGAGGGCTGCAGAGGATTGATCTCTGGGTGACCGGAACTTGTTTGCTGGCCACACACTCGCAGTTTTGATATGCGAGTGAGATCTGGTTACTTTCACATGTTGTGCAGGCTGCGGAGCAGAGCGACGACTTCCGGCTGAATGTGGCCTTCATGCGCGCCTGCATGGACGACAAGGCAAAGGTGGCGAGACGCTGACATGCCAGTGGTTGACTTGCATTGCTGCAGCAGGCGGGCAACCTGCTTACTCCAAGGAGGCATGGTTGACATAGCAGGCACGCTGTGAATGGTGGACGCGCTTTCGATCAGTCCACGGCTGTTGGCTGACATGCATGAATGTCTTGCCGTTCCTTTCTTGCAGTTCTGCGAGGGCGTGGCGCCGGGGGAGGCGAATGTGAAGGACTGCCTGGAGCTGCACATGTGAGGAATGGTTAGAGTACCTGGCGGTTGCCTGCCTTGAGTGGCTTTGCCGCTGTATTGTGCAAGCTGCGACCGCCAACGTGAAGCACTACCTGGAGGCGCACATGTGAGCATAAGAGCCAACATCTATTAGATGTTGATTAAACAAACATCTTGCGGGTGCACTGCCTGAGTGGCATTGCCTGTCAAAATGTGCCGCCGGCCACATTTCACTGCCGTTCACTGTGCGCCAGCATCAAACCATGACTGTCATTCAATGTGCCTGCAGGTACCAGGACGGTTTCTCGGACGACTGCCGCGGCCGGCTGTCCGACATGATTGCCCTGCGCTCCCGTGAGTTTCAACAAACTGCTAGCAGTACTGCACTCGACTTGGCAACCTGCAGCTATTGGGCAGCTACCATGATCGCGACTCAAAGCGCCGCTGCCACTGTCGCCGCCACCTGCTTTCTGCAGCTGCTGCTCTGCGACTGCATGCCTGCCTATCGTTGCACCGCTGGCATGCGCCAACTCGCCATGTGTCTGCATCGCAACCGGGCTCAAGCCGCTGCCTGTGCTGCACGCTACTTCCGGCTGGATTCCATCATCCGCACCCACTGTGGGGACGAAATCACCTCGGCTGTTGCTCTAAAACTGCCCACTTGATCACCCTTCCGCAGGCTACTTCCGGCTTGATTCCATCATCCGAACTCACTGCGTGGATGACATAACCAGGCTGTGCGGAGTGGCACCTTCTCTGATTGACACCCCGGAGTTCATGAACAGGCGCGATGCTTACAAGCTTTGATTGATTGGTGTGCCAAGTTAGGTCTCGTGCTTTTGCTGGTGGACGCCCCAGAGTTCATGAACAGGCAAGCTGTGTGCTGGGATGCCGCGGCCCTATCCAGTTTGCCAGTTTGGCTTGCAGCAGCAGCAGCGGCATGTACGGTTGGGGGCGTGGCCACACAATGCGCTTTCCTGGCCGGAGGGTCGTGGTATCCGTCCGCATTCCCACATGCCTGCCGTGCTGCCAAAGCACCCGCATCTGGCTCCACTCGCAAGCTTACTGCATACTTCCCCTGGATACCGCCTGCAGGGAGCCCAACACTGTTGGCGGCGACGAGGGCGTGTCCCGTTGCCTGCAGGACCACAGGTGGGGATGGCCAATAGTTAGTTGCCCAGCACGGCTCAACAGGCCACTTTTCGCTGGTCGCGTCGTGTCCTGTGTGGTGTGTGCCATTCTGCACCAACCTGACCTGCCATGCTCGCCAATGTCAACCCCCACGCTGTGCCCATGCGCCACATCCCCCGCCCCAGGAGCGAGATTTTCGACCTGCGCTGCCGCAACCGCGTGCACGCTGTGATTGCAGCCACGATGCGGGATGTGCAGTTCAACCACCCGCTGGCAGACGTGAGCAAACCAAAATGAAACCACGCCCAAATAATTGCATCATGCGGGCTGTTCAGTGCCCCGCTGCGAGACGTGCATTTAACCACCCGCTTGCCGAGGGTGATCATACCTTGAAATACCCTGTCTAAGCATGCCTGGTTGTCTATTCGGTGCCACGCTTCCTGCAGTGCTCGTCGCCTGTGTTACCATGCCACTGCCCCCCACCCCCACTTGCAGGCCTGCGCAAGCGATCGCGCACGGCTGTGCAACCACGTTCCCCTGGGCAGCGCAGCGGTGGTGCGCTGCCTGCAGGTGCGACATAAAGTTTGTTTTCAGGGATGCCTGCTGCCACTCCGGTTGGTTCCATGCAGCCTGTAGTGCTGCTGATATGTAGACTGCTGTTGTTGCTGTTTGGGGGCACAGAGGTTGGCTCTAGATCAAGCACTGCTGTCTTGTCTGGCTTGTTCTGCAGGAGCACCAAACCCAGCTGATCGAGCCCTGCCAAGCCAAGCTGTTTGACACGGGTGGGTGAAGTCGTCGGGAATGATGGACACACAAGGTTGCAGAGGCTCAATGCGCACCCAGTGAACGGAATGGAGGGGCGCAACCAGCTTACACACTGCCCCTGCTGGTCTGACATGTGCATACTTTCCCCACTTGCTGTACCCCCGCAGAGCTGGCGATGGCAGAGTCCATCGACTTCCAGTGGCCGCTGAAGGAAGCGTGCAGCGAGGAAATCGAGGAGCACTGCGGCGGCGTGCCGCACGGCCGCGGCCGAGTCATTCGGTGAGGGCAGAGAACGGCAGATATCAGGCAGTGCTGGGTATTGGGCAGCTGAGCTGGCTGGCTGGCTGGCTGGACACCACCCGCGCTCGATCTTTCCGAAATCGGCCGTACTCAGCCACTGTATTGTCCCTGCAGTCCAATGTCGCTTGGCGCTTTTCCATGCAGGTGCTTGGAGCGCGCGGCGGACAAGCACGAGGACGATTTCAGCAAGGGCTGCTTGACCGAGGTCAAGCGCTACCAGGTGTGCTGGACTGGGGCAGCAGAGGAATTTGTGCGCTGAACTGCCGGCCGCAAGAGGCTCAACTCTAAATGGAGTCAAGCTTGCACTGCTTACACATACAAGTATCTCTATCCTCTAATCAGGAGCGGGCCGCCAGCGACTATCGCCTCAACTTCCGGCTGCATGAAGCTTGTGGCAAGGAGGCCAAGCGGCTGTGCCCCTCGGCTTGCGGCAACCTGCAGCGTGAGCTTGCCTGTCTTTCTGCTGGTCCTAGGTGCTGTTTTTGTTACCCCAATGGGCAGGGCAGCAGTGTGCTTTGACGTTTGGCGTGCGGCAACCTGCAGCGTGAGCTGATAGCTGCATGGGCTGCTGCCGGCTGCCGCAATCAATGCCAGTTTCATGCAGGCGGCTTGCAATCGGTTGACTGCCATGGAAGGCACAGGCCTGCAACCCAAGCTCCAAGCTTGCATTTATGCACGTGGACATGAACACTTTCTCTTCCTGCAGGCAAGACGTGGTGCGGCGGCAGCGTGCTGCTCTGCCTCAGTCAGCGGTGAGTGAAGGGGCATCCCTTGCAAACAGTCAGCAGCACTTGAGCAGCAGGCAGGGGAGATGGAGGGCCTGCCCATGACCCGTCAGCCAGTTGGTCCTGGACCCTCTTCGTCACACAACGACACGAAAATACTCTGCACCATTGCAGGTATGGAGACATTGAGGATGAGTCATGCCAGGAGGAGGTGGAATACTACCGCAAGATGCGCGCCCGCTCCTTCAAGTGAGTAGAAGTTTGCTTGCAAGTGAGCTCCAGCTGCTTGGGGCATGCACCTGCTGCCGATGTGGAGTCGACACGCAATGCGGGCTCGCCCTTCCAGCGAGCACCCATTTGCCAGCTTCGTTTGGCGCCCTACACTACGGCTGCCATACACTGCAGGAGTGACCTGAGCCTGGCAGAGGCGTGCCGCGGCGATGTGGAGAGCTTCTGCAAGGACACACCGGAGGGGGAGGTGCGCGGCTGCTGTGACTGTTGCAGATTTGCTTTTGCGGGCGTGAGATGGCACTGTGGAATGCTTCCGCAGAGCATGCCATGCCACCAGCCCACAGCTGGCAGCCCACATTCCCTCCTCCCTGTCTGGCCTGCAGATCATCCCCTGCCTGGTGCAGCACCGCAAGCAGCTGAGCCCCGGCTGCCGCAAGGAGGCGGTGCGTGTGGACATCACCCGGGTGAGCAACCACTGCTTCTCATCCATTTTTATGAATGCTTTGTGTGCCAATTTATGCAGCATGTCCTGTTGCGTAATTTTAACGTTAGCGCCACATGAGTTTGCATATGCTGTTGGCTTTGTGCCGCTCGCGTACCCATGACGCCACTCCCCTGCCTGATGTTTTTGGGCTGCCACAGGGTGAGAGCATCGAGCTGATGCCCAATGTCAACAGCCCCTGCTTTTCATTGCCTCAGTTGTTTTCACCTCGTCAACTGTGCGTGCTCCTGCAGGGGGAGAGCATCGAACGGATGCCCAACACTGAAACAGCGCCTTTAAGTGCAACGCCGCAGCCTTACTTCTCACCCTTGTTTCTGTTCCTGTCGCAGGGCGAGAGCATTGAGCTCATGCCAAACGTGAACAGTGCATGTGCAGAGGAGCGCAAGGCGCACTGCGGCAAGGTAAGAAGGAGGACACGCGCTTTGTTCGGCAAGGGGCCCTTGATCAATCGCCGGCTGGCGGCAGTTTTTTCTTCACTTTTCGACGTGCGCTCTCTCATCTGTGCTTGCTTAGATGGCGGTTTCATCCGAATTCTGCAGGTGCCCACCGGCAAGGGGCGGGTCATCAACTGCCTGCTGGCCAAGGCGGGCGAGCAGTCTGACTTTTCGCCCGTCTGCCTTAACGTGCTGAGCTGGCTGGCGCGGCGCCGACTGGAGGACTGGCGCACAGGTGCGCTGCCGGCTGTGCGTTTCGTTGTCCCGTTTGTGGACATTCACTGCCGCCCGCGGTGTGCTTGATTGCCGCCAGGCTGATGTGCCCTCTACCTGCTGCTGCTGTCCTGCCTGCTTTGGTCGGGCTTTGGCCCAACATTCACGGTCGTCCTGCCTGCTGTGCAGACTACCCGCTGCGCCGGGCGTGCACCGCCGATGTGGACCGGTATTGTGGGGAGCAGAAGAAGAACGCTGACGAGCTGCTCAACGGCGCAGGCAAGCAATCGCATCTGTTAGGGTTTGTTGGCCTCGAGGCGCGCATGTGCCACTGCTGTGGATCGGTGCATGTGGGCCAGTGCGTTGTGGGAAGCAGACGGAAGCAATGACGATGAGCTGCATGGCGCAGGCAAGGACACATTATTGCAAACTGGCATGGCATGCCCTGCATCTGCTGCATCTGCTGAGCAATCGGTTGCTTGCGGGTTCCAGTCAGGGATATGGGCAGCAGGTGCCACTTGGGCTCTTGGTGCACCTGCTGGAGCTCATACCCCTGCCTCTCTGCTTTCCATTCTCTCCTGTCCCCCCGTCTGCAGTGTTCCGCTGCCTGGTGAACAACATTGGCTCGCTGGGCAACGGCTGTGCCGCTGAGGTGGCGCGCGGCGCGTACACCGGCCTGACCTTCTGGTCGTTTGTGAGTGGGCATTCTGCCTGATTTGGCGCTTTGATTATGGAGTGCAATCTCTCTGGCCACGGCCTGCTGGCTTAGCGGTTGTAACCTCCCCTGCAGCAGGGCCCATTGCGGCACTGCCGGCCTGCAGCTCTACCCACCTGCCGCGCTGAAACACAGTAGCCCTGTTCCACCTCAGCTCACAATGCCCTTCCCAATTCCTCCACCCTTCCACTGCAGGGTCTGCCAGCAGTGGATGCATGCGATGCAGATGTGCAGAGCCACTGTCCCCTGGCGTCAACCGCCTCAGCCGACGGCACAGCCATTCATGTGGAGACGCCCAACCTGAACGTCGTGCGAGACTGCCTGTGGTCCGAGGTGCAGCAAGACAGGGATGCCCTTGCTGAGGCAGCAGGCATTTCTGGTGCCAGCGGCGCCACTGCTGGCAGCTCCGGCAGTGACGGCGCAGGGCAGCGGCGGGCACTGGCTGCGGCAGCGCACGCGGCCGGCGGCGGCTGGGATGCGGCGGCGGCAGCAGCAGCAGCGCATGAGCCTGCCTCTGCTTCCGAGACCAGCTTGCAAGGAGTGTCCGCGCAGGTCGCAGCCGCCTTCCTGCGCACAGCAGCGGCAGCGCAGCGGCGGCGGCTGCAGCAAGGCGATGCGCAGGCTGCTGGGCATGAGGAGGGTGCAGCAGACGATGCAGCAGTGGCGGTTATGAGTGCACCGCGGCGGAGCGAGCCTGTGCTCTCGCCCGCGTGCCGAGCCTTCTTGGACGTCGCACTGCCAGGTGGGAGCATGGCTGGGATGGGTACTCAGGGAGCTGTTCCCTGCTTCTCTCTGTTCAAACCCAGCTGGCATAGCTTCTGCTGCACCGGATTTTCCGGCCATGCTGCACCTACTTTTCCACTTTGCCCGCAGCCGACCGGTTTGATGAGCTCCCGGGAGCTACGACCGCGACCGCTGTGCCTGCCTCCCTGTATGCACATCTTATCTTGCTGCAACTTGCCACTCTCTCTGGCTGCAGCCGACCGCTTTGATGAGTTCCAGGGCGCCATGACCGCGACCGCTGTGGTCACGCAGCTGGCGGCCATTGAGTCGAGCCTGGGGCTGAAGGAGGGCACGCTGCACAACCCAGGTGAATGCAAATCGTCATGCTTGGGCATCTGCAGGCCGCTGCATGCACGTGTGATGCACCTCGTTTAGCTGGGCGCCTTGCAGCATTGCACGCCATGGGCTGCCATGCCCTGTTCTGCCTTCCCACCCCAGGGTTTGGTCAACCTGACCCACTGCCCCCTGCCCGGCCCTCCCCAACTGCAGCCGCCGCCAGCGGCAAGGAGGTGCTCACCCTGACCGGCTGGGCAGCGCTGGCGGGCGTGTTTGCCCTAGCCACCGTGGTGCTGTCTGGAGTGGTCTTTGGCGTGCGCCGCTGGCTGGGCATGGGCGGCAACGCCAGCCGGAGGGGATATACCCTGGTGGTTAAGCAAGAGCTGGCGCACCAAGGCGGTCGCTCGCTAGAAGAAGGCGACGGCGGGCAGGTGGCGGGCCATGGCCTGCCGCGGCGCCACGGCTGACCAAGGAGCGAGCGTACAGGCTGTGAAGCGGCGCTTGCAAGCCCGCTGCTGCTTGTGCGAGCGCGGCGTGGCGGCAACTGCCGCGGCCAGCGATGCACTCAAGAGTTTTCGTGTCTATCATAAGCGTAGCTGTATGCAGCATGTGCGTGTGTGACAGAGTGATCAGTGCAACAGAATAAGCAGGAAGGGCAGGGTGCAGCGGGCTTACTGCATGTATTGCGGCGGTGGCATGAGCGGCGCTCGTGCACCGGCCACTGCTGCCGGCCTGCACCCTTGCCAGCTGCTCCCGTCGTTTGCGTTCGTGGCCAACGACACCAGGGCACAGTCTCCGGAACTCACGAGCAGCCGGGATGCGAACCCAGGTGTGAGGCCTCTACGCGGCGCATGTGTGGCGGCGGCGGCGGCAGGAGCTGGCGCAGGGGTGCGGGTGCGGAGGTGGCGCGACAGCTGTCCTTGATGCCGTCGGACCGCAGCTGCCTGTCGGGCATTTCAAGTCTACCATCGCGCTGCTGACGTGCCTCCCCGACACTATGAAAGCCGGCCCACGGCCTTCCGGCAGCATTTCCAAGTTCCTTCCCGAGTTGTCATGCCGGCCACCGCCTTTGCCCTTGCTCCCGCCCTCTCCCTGCGGCACAACACCCTCTCTCGCGCCCGGCGTGCCAGCCGCGCCACGATCGCCACCCGCGCCACCAGCGAGGTGAGGCTGCGGCGGGGCGCCGGCGCTTGCGGCGGCGGCGAGCGAGGCCAAGCTGCAGCCTGAGGCAGCGCGTTCCCCTCATGAAAACCCTACTGCCTCTCCTCCCCTTTCCGGCAGGATTCTGTCGTCGAGAAGGCCAAGGGAGCCCTCAACTCTGCCAAGGAAGCCGTGGGGTGAGCGCCGCTGCACTGGATGTGTTGTGTGTTGTGCGGGTGGCGCCCGCCGGCGCCGTGCAGGAGCAGCCACAGGCGGTGGTAGGATGCAGTGCGGCGGTTGCGGGCCCTGTCTTGCCCTTGCTAGTGCCAAGCCTCGCAGCACATGCCGTATGCTGCACACTGTTGCTTTGGGTTGGGGCTCGGCGGCTGCGATTGCACTCGTTACGTGCGCAGCCTGCCTGCCACACGTGCACTGCCGCCGCCGCCCAACCCATGCCACATCCGGCTGCTGCTCTGTGTCTCACCACCATTGTGGTGTTAATCCATCCCGCCTTGCAGCGACATGACTCAGAAGGTTAAGGAGAGCCTGTCCCCTGCTGCCGACCATGTCAAGGTGCGATCCTAAGCCAAAGAGTTTTGCCACAGTACGCTGCGCTGCGTGTAATGCAGGCAAGGCCGGCCGGCATGCCTGCTTGCATTGTATGCACTGCTGCGTGCTGCCGTGGGAACACTCCTGCCGCTGCAGCCATGCCCAGCCCAGTGGGCAGAGCTGCGCTCCATCACCCTGCAATCGCCCACCCCCTTGAAGAATCCTGCCCTGCCGCCTGCTCAGTGACCCATACTGCTGCCATTCAGCTCGCGCACTGCCTGGCCGCTCCTCACAGTCGCCCTCCCGTTCCTGCCCGCCCTTTGCTGCTTCTGAATCGCAGGAGGCTGCCCGCGAGGTGGGCACTGCCGTGAAGGAGGACGCCACCACCGCCAAGGACAAGGTGGCTGATGCCGCCACCGCCGCCGGCGATTCCGCAAAGGTGAGATACGGCCTCAGATCTGTGTGATCTAGAGCCTGCAACCAAGCAGCCTGTGCAAGAGGGGGCTGGGCCTAAAGGGGGCTAAGAGCGCACCGCGGCGCAGCATATGCATGTTGCACCCAAGCTTGCTTGGATGATGCACATCGGCCCGCCTCCTCGCCCCACACCTGCTTGTCCCTCCCCGCTTCACTGTGCTGCAGGCCAAGGCAGAGGCCGCCAAGCAGCGCATGTCGGAGGCTGCGGAGGGAGCTAAGGTGGGCTGCTGTGCTTGCTGCTGGTCATGGCTGTCCATCAGACATTGCTGTTGACCGGGCTTGCCGGGCATGGGCAATGAGTGATGTGTGTCCTGCAGAAATGGGCCATGCTGCTACTTGTGGGACAGCAGGGCCGACATTCTGAACCAAACATCGCCATTACCCGCCCTGCGGCGGCTGCCTCCTGACTAACAGACCGCCCGCTGCCGTGCCCTTTACATCCTCAGCAGGACGGCGCCGCCGACATGATGGAGCGCGCCAAAGAGAAGGGCAAGGACATGGCCAACACCGCCGCCGACAAGGTGAGACTCAGGGGTTGCTGCAAGGCCCAACAGCTCATACAGGTGCTGCTCAGTTGCAGGAGAGTGCCGCCATGGCGGGAGTGAGGAGCGCTGCGCTGTCTGCAGCCCTCTGCCAACTGCTGCCGGCCAGCTGGCGGTGAAAAGCTCAGGTTTCACTCCCCTGCTAACGGTGCGCCCTCACCGTCTTCCTTTCCTCCCCCTGCTCAGGCGGAGGACATGATTGAAAAGATCCGGCCCTAAACCAAGGGCTATACCTTGCTGGCTGTGGCGGCAACAAAACCGAGCCCACCAAAACAGCCAGCGGCCTATGCCGACAGCCCTCGTGGCCGTGCCGGCGGCCGGCACCGCCGCAGCTAGCCGTCGGCGCCAGCAGCCCAGCTGAACGATTCATCTGTGCGGCCGCTGGGCCGCCGTGGTTCATTTGCATCGGCCCATGAGCGGCTGCCTTGCACGCATGGTGCGGCACGGCCTGCTCGGCGGCCCTTTATACCTTTGTACCTTTCTGTATCATCTTGCAGCAATGGCAGCCAGCTGCATCTTTCTAACATCGTCACCGGCCCACTCGTTTGTGCCATGCCCACCTGCCTCCAACGTCACCCTTCATCAACCCTCACCCAACCCATCCACCTGCCACCCATCCACTCACCTTCCCTCCGCCACAACCTCTGCCACCCACTCACCCGCACCCATCTTCCACCCGCCACCTTTCCTGCCGCTCACCGCCGCACATCCTACCTCCCACGCCTCACTCCATGTCCACCCTTCACCCGCGCTTCACACAGCGGCTGCTGCCATGCAACGCTGCTGCCAAACCCATCCATCATGCTCACACACCCACTCACCCACACGTCCAACGTATCCAGACCCATTTTCAAGGCCCGACTGTACAGTGCCTTTTTGCGTCCTTATGCCGATCTGGTACCACGACTTAATGTGTAACAAATGGTATGTTGCTGCAGACTTGCGCGCATCGCGCCAGGTGGTGGCTGCTGGGTGAATGTCGGTTGCTGTGCTGCTGAGTGCCACTCCCGGGGATGGCTGCGCCGGCGGCAGTCGCAGATGGTGATCAGCGCTTGCATAAGTCTCAGCCACCAGATCAAGATGCGCTGCACCGCGCCCAGGCTGGGAATCGTTGCCGGTTGCGTCGAATGAAATGCCCTGGTTTACATCCGGCCAGCCGCTGCGCTCTGCCATTTCTGTAAGTTGAAGATTAGATTGCGGCAGCCGCAGCCCGGCAGCTCGGCAGCGGCAGCTATCATACAGCAGTCCCTGGCAGTAGTTGGCAGTAGCTGGCATGCTGTGGCAGGACGCTGTTCTTGATCATGACTCGGCGGCAAATGAAACAGTGGCAGGGCGCTAGCCCTAGCCAGGTACTACAGCGCCTCAATCGCCGCGGCGGCGCGTTCTGACTCTGGTTTCCAGCCTGGCGGCGCCGAGGAACAAATGCCTCCACCTGACTGCGTGCCACCGCTGCTGTTTGCATACTATTTGCAGTGATGAACATGAAAACAAGGCGAGCTATATCAGACGGCAGAGTAGCCGCAAACTGTACGGCAGTGCATATGTGTCACAGCAGTGGGCAGTGGAGGCATGACAGACAGATGGGGCATTTGACCAAATGCAGCATGCAGCATGGGTGTGAGAATTTGAACACTGTTCACCTTAACTGAGTTAATGCGAGGGACCTTATCTGGCACAGCAAGCAACAGCAGTTGCAACAGCAGCAGCCACGGTGCATGCTTTCGGGGATGGTTGGTGGGCATGGGCGGTGAACGCATGTGAAAATTCATGGTGCAGGGTGGGCGAAGACGGGCGGTGATGAGTGGGATTTGCTGAGGTAGAGTCTACGAGGCGCCAAGCATACAGTGTAGGCATCTACGAAAATCGCAGTGCTCTGAAAGCTGAAGACGATCAGTATGATGCCTACCGGGAAAAAGCCGGCCGCAGCAGAGGCGGCAGCGGGGTCGGCCGCTGCCAGCCAGCAGGGCAAGCAGGCTTTCGCAGAGCGGCGGCTGTGGCTGCATGGACGTCTCAAGGGGGCAGAGCACGTGATTTGGACTCGCCTGGGAATTACACACACGGAGAGCGCTGCACCATATGGCTGCACCGGTGCAGCCATACGATTGGGGCCCATCAGGGGCCACTATGCCTCTTAGCCACGTGGCTTGCCGACACCCGCTCCGCCGGCGCCATGGCCTACCCGGCCGCCTGCACGAACGCACTTGCCAGCCACTTTGCGGAGGCCAGAGGCGCTGCACGCAGTGGTGGGGTGAGATGGGGCCAATGTTGGTCGGCTTCCCAGGTTGCACACCAAAACCCAGCCCCAGCGTTGCGCGCTCAGCAAGCCTCGGCCCTGCATTTCACAGCAGGTGTTTGTGGCCTCTTCACAGTGAAACCACCCACCAGAGGGTGCACTCGCGCTCGGTGCAGCGTGCACAGTCGGTGCCATAACCAATGGGTGCGGGCGCGGCGCAGGGGCGGCAGGTTGCATAGCGCCGGCTGGTCTTGCTATAAGCCAGTCGGAAGGCGCTGGCTCGGCTGGAGGCAGGTCCCGCAAGGAACCAACCGGGGGCACCTGCAACCAAAGGCCAGCAGCGTGCCAACGTCAGCAGTGCTCCTGACGTGGTGGCTGCCAGCGTGCCTGCTTGTGGTCATGAAGCAGTTGCAGACGATGCTGCCTGCGTGGCCAAACAATGCAGCAGCAAGAGTAGCAAGAGTAGCAGCAACACCAGGCTCACATGCCGTGCAGCCCTGGGAGGTACAAGCGCCGCTGGCGCAGTTGAGTGCGCGGCAGCTGTTGCAGGTCCAATGCCACTTGTCCGCGTTGGGCAGCAGCAGCGGTGCGGCGGCTTTGGGGCAGCGGGTGCAGCCCACGTTGCGGTTGCACGCGCTGCCAGGGCACATGGTGTTGAATGGCGCCTGGCGGCAAATGTTGGAGCGGACTGCTGCGGTGGGGTCAACTGGCATGGCGCGGGACGGGGAAACATGACAGCGGCTCAGGGCATGCTGTGAGCTGGTGGCACTGGCACTGGCCGAATGATTCATAGCAGCAGCAGCAGCAGCAGCAGTGACACAGCGAAGGAGCCAGTGGGAGCCAGTGCTGCATGGTGCACGCCAGGTTCATGCTGTTGCTGCTACTGCTGCTGCCTGCTGGTGCAGCTGCAGGCACCCTTTTGCCAATACCCTATGCTGCCGCCAAGCCACATATGCACGCCGGCCGAGGAGGCCCCAGACTTCTCACCAGGCTTGGAGGGTGCGGGGATCTGCGGCACTTTCCCACCGCTGCAGTAGTCCTTCCGTACCGGACAGCCTTTCTTGTATGGGTAGTACTCCTTTTGGTACATGCCTCCCAGGCTGCAGAGCGAGAGGGAAGTGACGGGTTTGCGCAGTGAATGCACAGTGGCTGCGCACACCTCTTGCACCCTTTCTGTTGCCACTGCGAAAGCTGCAGCACGCACATGCAGCAGTGATTCCCATCTGTTTGCACTTGCGGCCCATCTGCCAGCCCGCAGTGCAGCGGGCTTTCCGGCTGCCATTGCACACCCACAGAACATGGCACGCACACTGCAGGCAGGCCATCAGACATGTTGGCCAGCGCAATGGAAGCGTTCCGAAGGGTCTACAGGGAGGCAAGGGACGGCAGTACAAATCCAAGCTTAGGGCACAGACTGTCCGCATGCCAGCGCACAGGGCAGCGCTAGCACGGCAGCCTGCTGCCAGGCGTGATTGCATGGGCAGCACAGCAGCCTGCTCGCATGCGCAGGCGCCATTCAGGGGTGCCATGCGGCATGGGCAGCATGGGAGGGGCGGCTCACATCCAGTGCGGGTGCCAGCTGAGCTTGCAAGCTGGCCAGGCCTTTGTTGAAGTCCGCCTGCGTGCCCAAAAGAGGGTGCATGCGCAGGCGTGTGTGGGTGGGCACTATAGTGTTATTGTTGTTGCTGCTAGCTGCAAAGCATGAGGGTGAGTCGGCACGCACGGAAAGGCAGCCGCATGCCGCAATCAAGCCAGCTTGCAAGCTTAAGCCCGCATGCGCTGACAGCTGCGCCGACCTTGGCTTTCTGCCAGAACTCGCCAGCCATGCACTGCGTGAACACCTGAGTAGGGACAGTTTGGGAGGGAGGGACACAGCGGTTGGGTGCGAGGTGGGTGGAGGCCGGTGGCGGGCATCGCTCTTGCCCGGGCTGTGTGTCGTGGCTCTGGTGATCACAGCATGGGCTGACCCTGTACCTAGCTAGGACCACCTCAGACGGCCGTCCAGGCACGGTGGCTGCATACGTAGCACTCAGCCGCTCCGCGCAGCAAGTGCCCATCCCAGCGCCACCCCTGCAGCATGCCTCCTCTGCAGCCTTACGTCCGCCCCAGGCCGCGCCCTTACCGCCGTGGTTTTGTCCTTGCAGTACCCAGGCGCGAGCCAGGCATTGGCGCAGCTGTCCTCCCGGCCACAGTAAGAGGGCGCGGCCTTGGTTGAGCAGGGTGTTGAGACGCGGCCGCCAAACGTGGGGCCATTGCAGGAGCTCTGGATTTGGTAGGTGTGCAGCAGCTCGAACTGCAGGGTCGTCTTGTCGCAGCGGCTGCCGCACAAGTCAGGATACCTGTGCAGGGCGTGGAAGGGCGGTCGCAGGGGTGGGTGGCGCAGCACACACTCTGCAGCGTGTAGACCTGGCAAGCTCTGCCGCCAAATAATATCTCTCGATAGACCCCATCTGGCCCAAGTATGCAGGGTCCCTTCAGCTGGTACAGAGAGCGATGTGTGCGTGCGCGGGCGGGAGGGACGGCAGCGACAGCACAGCCGCAGCTGAGCCCCGCCCTGCTCATGCATGCTCGCCTGTAAATTGGGTCCACTTGCGGGTACTGCCACACTTTCCTGCACATGGGGTGGGCCCCGTGCCAGCAAGTTGTAATCTGGCATGCTGGCACCTGCCAGCCCGCAGCTCCCTGCCCCATTGCTGCCCAAGGTTGCACACGCATCTCGAACGGGTAAACCAAGGCGAGCTCCTCAACCTCAGGCTCACCAATACCAGACGCCATTCACGCCTGCACAATTCATGTGTGGCAAGTTGGGCGGGGTGAGTGAGGCGGGGGTGTTTTCGAGGTGTTGAGCTGCCCCACAGGGTGGGGTGAGGTACCCGGGTGGCAGGCGAGCATGTGCTTGTGGCTCAATGGCGCCCCTCTGCCCAGTCGGAAGGGAGCACGGTGGGAACCCCAGCCCTGCAACCTGGCCCTGCATGTGGACAAGGCATGCATGTCCCACTCACCGCTATACCCACTGATGGATCCAAAGTAGCAGCGCCGTGCAACCTCCTGCCTGCACGTTGGCAGGGGGCTTGCCAGGAGCGGGCGTTCAACACTTCGCTCCTGCACTTGTGCACTTCAACACCTGTGCCACTGAGTGGTTCGTACATGGCTGGTGGAGGAGAGCTCACATGCTTACACGCCTCCTGCAAACTGCACCCAGACCAGCGGCACTGCCGCTCTGCTGCGCACCAGTTGGCTTGGTTGACCTCCATTTTCTCCAAGTACTGCAGGGTAGCACGTGCGGGCGGGGTGGAAGTTGGGGTTAAGCTGGCACGGAGGTCGGGGTTGACCTAGCAAGGCATCCGCCCGGGCAGCCAAGCTGCTACAAGCACGGCAGTCTGGCGTGGTATCGGGCCTGGGCACCCGAGCACGACAAAGAACAAAAGCAGCACATGCCCTAGGCTGGCCGCTTCGGCGATGATGGGCAACTGAGAACAGCATGGGCGCGCCCACTGGTCGCCAACGGGCCAAAACTATCCATCCAGCGCTACACGTGTACACTAAGCGAGCTCCGCCAGTGGAGTTTGTTGAGCTTCCGGCTGTCATGGAGGACAGTTCTCAATACCATCAACAGAGCTCAGCACTGCAGCACTGCGGCACCCACCGGCAACTCCCAGGTGTATGCCTGCATCTCAAAGTAGCCTGGCAGCACGCTGGAGTAGTTCTTGGTGGAGGGCAGGCCGCCTCCCAGCACCTCCTCCACCTTGCCCCACGCCCCCGCTTGGTTGAACACCGTGGGCGTGGAAAACTTCAGCAGGATGCGGCGCAGGTAGTCGCCTGAGTAGTAGGCCAGTCGGCGCTGCAGGGGAGGGGGCAAGGAATGCGGTGGGCGGAGCAAAGCGTCGCACCCGAACACAGCGCGGTGAAGGGGAGGCAGCGGCTGGCGCCTGCGGGTGCAGCAGTACTGCCACTGCTACTAGCACCGTGGCGCCGTCACCGTGACCGGCTCAGCGCCTGCCAGTGGCATGGCCGCTCCAGAGCTCCAGCTGCCAGCAGGCAGCGGCGCGCACACTGGTTCTGCGGACCAAGCTTGAGCTCAGCTGCAGGAGCACAGGCTGTGCACTGACCCACGGCAGCGTACCTGCAGCTGCTTTGAGGCGAACTGAGCAAACTGTCCGAACTCGGAATTGATGCCGCCTGCCTCCCCCAGCATAATGCGGGTTTGGTACAACACTGTCTTCAGCATCACTGCAGACCGCACAGGGGACAGTGAACGGCGCTTGAATTAGGGTCACTCGAAACATGTGTAACAGCTGTCTGGGCAAGCAAGCGTGGCGCCACGGGTGGGTCGCTGTGCATGCTGTGCATGGGTGAGCCGCCGGTTGTGGAGGTGGCGGGCGGGCAAACAGGCACACACCTCCCTTGCGCCACATGCCTACGTGCGCACCTCCCTTTGCATAAGCAACCAGCGATGTCATGTCTGTGACTTCGTCAAAGGTGACCGCATTTCCGCCGTTCAGGCCGGCGATCACTGCAGGGATCAGCAGCAGCCGTGTTGAGACTCCCGATCGATTGTATGGGGATGAGAGCAGGCTGCTGCACCCTATCCTTCAGCACACTTGGGCCAGGCCAGGCCAGGTCATGCCCACTAAACTCCGCCAGCACGCAGGGCACTGCCTGGCAGGGATCAATGTCGGACCAGCCGGCGGCAGCCGTGTTGAGACAGACGGTGCAATCAGTTCATGTGGTGCAACGGTGGGAGTGTGAGCAGGCTGCGGCAACCGGTCTGTCAGGGTTGAGCCCCTCCAAAGCATAATGTGCCCACCCGAGTTGGACACGAACACAAGGTCCATCTGAGTCCGGATTTCTTGGATGACTGAGAACCAGGTGACGCCAAAGTAGCACTGGCCGTCAGTATCGCACTCGCCGGTTTGTCCCGCCACCTGCAAGCACAGTGGGTGTGGGGATGGGGTCGGGTGCAGCTGCAGCTGGGTAGCATGGGGCAGGTTGGCGGTTCGCTCGTCGAAGGCGCAGGGGCTGAGACCGTTTTGTGACGGCTGGCATGCAATCGGCAGCTGCAATCAGCCGACTTCATGTGCGCGGGCAGCTACCCACAGTGCAGGCCTTGTTATTGGGGAATGGCCGGTACTTGGTATAGCCGGCGCATTGGTCTGAAGGTGTGCCCGCCACACTGCCGGCGGACAGGCACGCGAGGCGGCAGTCAGTTCGATGCTAAAGCATGTCAGCTGGGGGCTCAGCCGAGCCTGCCTACGTCCAGGTTGACCAGCGGCCGCCATGATTCTGCACTACTCCGCAAGACTGCGTTCCCCGCACCCGCACCCACCAATCAGTGCCGGCGGCGCAATTGCGCTGGGAGGGAGGGAACTGTGTGTAGTTGAGGCAATTGTACTTGCACGTCACTCCGTCAAACTGCACGGGTGCAATGGGATGGGGAGGGCGACTGAACATTGGGAAGCGCAGACCGTATCACACCAAGGCGACGTGGGGGGATCCTGGGAGCAGCAGCGCTGCGTACAGCGGCGGCATGCCGCCGCAGGGTTGCACATGGCTGCTCGGCTGCGCCATGTGCATGCACCTGCACCCTGAGCAGGGCACCAGCATGTCGGCGGCCCACCCACAACGTATCAAGCGTGCATGCCGCCCGCTCACCCACTGCAGCAAGCCCGCGATGTTAGCGTCAAACGCCTGCACCGCCGCTTCGTTCATCTGAGACACGATGTCATCAACAGCCTTGCCCACGACCTGCGGGGGCAGCCGCAACACACTGTGTTGCATGTGACATGCACTTCAATCACGCACTCCAGCTCAAGGGGCGGCAGAAGGACCGCCGGCACGCCTCAACGAGGCTGCAGCCGTCATGGCTGCAAGCCTCTCCTTTGGAGGCATGTGGGGTGCTGTAACGCAGCGCCACATTACCGTGGGTGAAGGGTGAAACTTGAAGTGCCAGGAGACTGGCGGAGGCCGCCTCGATGTTCAGCTCGGCACCCAATTGGGTGCCGGGCTGAAAGGCAGTGCAGCGGCTTGCAAGGCAGTGCAGCGGCCGCTGCGACACTTACGCTGTTGATGGTGCAGGCCAGGAAGTCCTGCATCTGAACCATGTCCTGCATGTGTTTTCAATCACGAGGAAGCAGATGTGATTGGGTTTAGCAGTGCAGCAGCTGGCCATGGGTAGACCTGGGGCTGGCGCTGATGTAATCCAGGCCTGTGGGCAGCATGCGCATCCCTGCAGTGGCTTTGGAGAGGAAGCAGGGAATCCACTGGATCCACTGGCAGACACTTGCAATGCACCGCAGGCCTGCATGGTTGTGATCGATGCCTTCAAAACCAGCTTGCCTTCTGGATGGAGCGCTCCATTTTGTCCAGAGGGTCCTCCTGGAAAGCCGCCACCGCCGGGTCCACCAGAGGTAGCAGCGCGCTTTAAAAATGGAAGGAAGGAAGAAAGAGAGAGACGCCCCTGGGCACGGGTTGAGGGAGCTGGCAGGCATCGGACCCCTAGGGGCACCGGCCCGCTGCAGCTGCTGGCTCCTATCAGGCCGCAGCGCGCTGCACCGCAGCAGCAGGTGCGGCAGCTGCTGCAGGTGCGGCAGCAGAGCCGGTCCGCAAGTGCGTCAGCGAGCATGCTGCCGCTGGCGGTCATTGAAACAGGCACCCTTAGGTCCGCTGCACTGCTGTGCTGCTAGCAGAGCTGACGAAGGCCCTGTTATGGTCCCCGCAGCGTGCAGAGCGTGCCTCCAGGCGTGGCACACCAGACCCACCCTGTCGCAATTTTGGCGAAGGGCTTGAGCAGTTCGCCCTCGCCAGGGACGTCAGTCACGACGTCTGTGCCAAAAGGACAGCGGGAGAGGGGGCATCGAGCGTGTGTGCTGCTTCTGTTTGGTTGATGGTGGCGTGTGCATGGTTGATGCATTGCAGCCGCATGATACCATGCATATGCGCGAGCCGGCCTGCTGCGTGTCCTTCCACTTAGCTCTCCAGATAGGTGGCCCACGCACCTACAATCGCTTCCACCATCCCCACGAACACCTTGGCGAGGACGCTGCCGACGTCCATGCCCTGGGGCGAGGCGTCAGGCGGCAGCTTCAGGGGGTTGCATGGGTTCTGCAGGGGGAAGGGAGGAGGATACCACGTGGCGGTGCCGCCCGGCGGCGGCAGGCATGTCGGCGGGTAGCGGCCCATGTGCACGCTGGTCGGCGCTTGAGCCGTTCCTTGGCAATGTTAAACGCTAATCTGCGCACCGCCCGCCCGCGGCCTCCCTGCCCGCGGCCTCCCAGCCCGCGCGGCGCACTTGGCAGAAGCTTGAGATGGCAGGATCGGGTGCATCGGCGACTGCAACCCTCGGCAAGCTGGTTGCAGAGACCAGGAGGAGGAGGGCAAGCAGCGCTGAGGGGCGGGGAGGTGGCAGCATTTTGCGCTGACTGCAGCCCGGCTTTCCCGGCAGAGTACGGTCTGGCGAAAGCCAGGGCGCACGTGGAAGCTCACGATCGGGGTACCGAGCACATGTCACCGCCGCCGCCCTCGCTGCCACCTTGCGCCCCCTTTCGGGCGTGTGCCAGGTGGTCCTCCCCTTAGCACGAGCAGGGGAGGCGGACAAATTGGTAAGTACTTGGACAGATGGCACGTGGAATGGTGCGCCGTTCGGCGCGTGCCCGCAGAGCGCCACACTGCCGCAAGGTGCAGGGTTTTGCATGCAGCAGTACACCCTGCTGGTCTGCGCCGAGCCTGTGCATCTGCAGCGTGAATTGCTTCGGAAATGATGTGAAGCAGCACCTTAAAGTACTCTGATCGTGCAAGTGTCGGGATGTGCATGTGCAGATCACACCGCCGCCGCTTCCAACAGGCCGCACACGCGCTGCACGATCTCCGCAAAATCGGGACGCTGTGCCGGCTCCCGCTCCCAGCAGTGCTGCATCAGCGCACAGTAGGCGTCCAGGCCGGCAAAACTGGCGCTGTCTGGGCCGGGCAAGGCGTCCCGCTGCGGGATGGGCGGGCGCTGCCCCCGCGTCAGCCCGCTCACAATCTGCGGCCGGAGGTGGTGGAGGGCAGGGGAAGGCAGGGGCGTTGCACACGCATTGATGCATTGCCGCGGGTTACCGTGTACAGCGGAGCCAACTGCAATCGTGCAGTACACAGGCAGGTTAAGGTGAAGGCGGTGCGCGCCACAACAGCATACAGCCAGCGGCAGGGAAGCAAGGAGGAGCGTCAACCTGCCTGCCAGAACTCGGCGCCGGCCCACGGTATCTGCGTATGGCAAGAGGGGTGAGAAGTCGAACAACATTAGCCAAGCATCGACAAGGCAGCAAGAGCAGGCCGGCGCGCTGGCATTGTGCAGTCTGCATTGCGCTGCTGCTCGTAGGGCCTGCTGCGGCACTGTACAGCGCTGGTAGGTGCGGCATGCCGTCCAGACATCTCCATTCTCTCTGAACATACATGCACACAGCGGTACACCACAAATGCAGTTCCCCCGCTCACCCTCCAGGTCAGCAGCTCATACAGCACGCAACCTGCAGGCATTGGGCCGCCAAGGGTTCCGAGGTGAAAAACAGAGCACCCAGCCAGGGCTCTGGGTTTCATGCGACACGTATGAAGCAGCAGCACAGCAAGCCAGCTGCTGGCCACCACCACACTGAGTGGCGCGCCGCTTGGCTCAACAGCATGGCCAACAGCAGGCAGCCGCTCACCAAAGCTGAACACATCGGATGCCTTGGTGGCACGTGCTCCTTTGACCAGCTCCGGCGCCAGCCAGCGCGGGTTGACGGGGCTCTGCGTGCTGTGCATGCTGAGCCCTTCCACCACTTGCTTGCTCAGGTCGAAGTCAGCCACCTGTGGGTCAGCAACGTATCTGTGGGTCAGCAACGTATAAGGCACACAGCTGAACAGCAGAGGGGCCGACAGCAGCATCACCAGCTGCAACAGCAACCAAGGCTGCATTCCAAGCAACAACCAGCGATAGGCAACAGAAGCAGCATGTTGTACCTTGGCCTGCCAGTCCTCTGTGATCAGCAGGTTGGGGCCCTTCAGATCTGCAGGACGTATACGACAGGCAGCATGCGTTGTTTGCTGCATGGATGAGCCAAGCTGCCTGCTGAGTGCATGCAGCCTGCTTGGGAAGCACCTTGGCCAGCAAACAGGGAGCTGACTGGTGGCGCAACTGCATCCAACCTCAACGCTGCACTTGCCTCGGTGCAGCACCACCGGCGTGTGGGAGTGCAAAGCATGCATGCCGCTTGCCGCACCCAGCGCCTGCGGAGTGGAGACAGCCGTTGCTTGTAAGCCCGGAAAACAACAGCTGCGCTGTGTTCCAGGCAAGGCAGTAGCTGATTTGGTTGGGGCAGGCGCCTCTCTCTCTCTTGCCTTACCAGCTGCAACCGGCGGGGCCACGTCAGCTGCGCTGCCAATGCTGAGTTGCTGGCTGCGGCATGCAGCACGTCAGTCAGCGAGCCACGTTCGCAGTACTCTGCACGGACAACAGCAGACCCAGCGGGCCGGGCGTCATTATGTGCAAGCAGGGGTGGCATCCGCAAAAGTAGCTGCGAAGACACACTCCTGGCAAGCTGCAGCCTAGTTGCCGGCTGTATCAGCCGTCCACAGTGTGCAATCACTCACCTGACACAAGCGCTGGTGGCTGAGAGCACACGCCCACGAGGCTGACGACATTTGGGTGCTGCACGCTGGCCGCAACAGACGCCTCGCGAAACAGGCCCGCCAGCGCTGCTGGCGGCAGCACAGCCGGCTGCTCGGCGGCTGCGCTGGCACCATCCAGCTGCAGGAGCACTTTGACCGCCACAGGGCGACCGGCCAGGGAAGCCAGGTACACCTGTGCAGGCAAAATTGCGTTGCCAATTGGTTGCAACATCCATCACAAGCTGGTTCAGGGCTTGGCATGCAACACGGGCACAAGCAGCTGTCTGGCCATACACTTCAAGCTCACCCGACCATAGGAGCCGCGCCCGCAGGCCCGCTGCATTTCCATCTGGCTGAAATCCAGCTCCCATCGCCTCAGCTCAGCCGACAGCTCCAAAGCGGGCGCACATGTGGCAGTAGAGGCCACTGTGCCGCTGGTGCCACTCGCGCCTGTGCCGCCACCACTGCTGCTGCCGCCACTGCCGCTGCTGCTGCCACCGCCGCTGCTGTTGTTGCTGTTGTTGCCGTGTGCTGTGGGCAGCAGGACGTGAGAGCCGATCCAAGACAGCAGATGGTCGGACCGAACGAACTCGGAACTGCACGCAACACGAAATGAGGTTGAGCAACAGCTGATGAACTTGCCACGCAGATTGGAATCAACGAAGTGAGCAAAGCTTGGCCAGCGCATCACCAACCTGCCCAACTTGCGCCCAGGTCGTCCTCACCTCCAACCAGCGCCGAGCGATGCGGCGCTGGATTTGTCCTCTGTGCATTCAGTGATAGTCGAGAGACCTCGCGTCAGCCTGCTGTCGCTTGTTGTTGTAGCCATGGTCAGCTTGCCGCCGCCGCTGCTAAGTGAGGTTAGGACATCGCTATTACCTGCGGCTGCCTCTTTGCTGTCGGCTAGCCGGGCTGCCCTGCGCCTTGTGTACACAAACAGGGCCGCCACGGCAAGGAGTGCTGCACCTGCAGCAAACGCGAGGACGCAATCTGAACAGCTTTAACGGCCAAGACAGGAGGGCACCATGCAAGGCAGCACCCGGCAGTAGCGTCACAGGGCAGCGGCAAGTGGCCCACGCATGCACTCTGCCGACCTCTCAGCTTGCAGCCATGCCCATACAACAGCACACAGACCATCGGAGCACGCACCTGCCACGCCCCCGACCACGCCACCCACAATGGCCCCTACATTTGTTGAGCTGGCATCGTCTGCAGCTGAGGTCGAGCCGGCATCGTTTGCAGCTGGGCTCAAGCTGGCGGCGTCTGCAGCTGGGCTGGTGTTTGTCGCAACTGCTGTGTCTGTGATTGATGGTGCAACTGTGTCCGTAATCGGTGGCGGCTGCACCAGCACCGGCACCAGGCTGCCGGGGAATGCAGAGCCGCCGCTGCTGCCATCAGACAGGAGCCTCCTGTTCGTGGTTGTGCCTGCACAGGGCAGAGTTGAAGCACAGATGAAGACTGGATCAACGGCAGAGCATGGCATGCCGCGGCATGTCGTGCACCAATAAACGCTGCAAAAGCCACCGGTGTTATGCAATTTCACGGAGCCGACAAAACAAAACGCAGCCCACCTTGCGCGTCTTCGTAGCCACCCCAGCAATATAAGTCGCCCACAGAGGACCGAGCGCAAGTGAAACGGTCCCCTGCTTCAATGTCCACAATGTCAATGCCATCCAAGCCTGCCACAGCGGTTGGCTCGGCCACAAGGCTGGAAGTAAAGCCGGTGCCACACTGCCCATTCTGGTTGTCGCCCCAGCACAGCACTGCACGGCAGCAACAGGTTGAGGGCCTTGCACTAGCGTTATACTAAGGGCACACTTCAATCCGGTGCATAGCAAACCACCACAAGCTCACCGCCGGCGGCGGGGACGATGGCTTCGTATGGAACACCGCACTGCGCAAAGGGTGGGAGTTCCCAGCAGCAGGCATTTCTTCTCTGGTGGCACAAGCACATGCAGGGCGCCAAGCAGGGCTGGACGAGCAGAGGTATTGCTAGAGCTTGCATTGTGTTGCTCGCGAGCACAACAAATCCCACCTTGTGGTTGCTGCCAAGACTGAGGTGCTGCCATTTAAAGCCGCCAGGCACTGAAGCCAGCTTTGGCGGCCAGTTAGTCAGGTTGAAGCACGTAACTGTGACAAGTTAGCCATTGCTAGGTTGGGTTAGATAGTGGCTGACAACTTGCAGCAGCAAGACGCACAGTTGGTATGATGCCTGCGCAAATTCTAGTGGCCTCGTGCAATGGACTTTACCTGAACTGTTATAAAACAAGGCACAGGCTTGCTCAATGCCCATGGTGACTCCCAGCAGCGAACTAGATGACTCAATAGAGCTGCCATTGATTGGTCCCAGTGGCGCGAGTGTGGGTTCAGAATGGGTGGTGCCGCCCAGCAGCCCCCTGGCAGACAGATGGGTACGGGAAGCAGTTGGGGCGGGAAGTGAGTTGTGCCAGTTACGCCAGACAAAAACCACTAGCATGCCAACCAGTGTAGTTGCCCAGCGCACCAGCAGTAGAGCGAAGAATAGTTGCCATTTATAAGGCCGCAAGCGGTCGAGTGGCCGGCAACAACGTCCCGCCAGCCCCCAGCATCAGACTCTCCGGCCAATGTGGGTGGCGGCACACGGCACGGCGCAGCAACGGAAGGCAGCAGTGCCGGATCGTGCCCGCACCCAAGCTGGCCCACTGCATTGCTGCCCCTGCATGAGTGCCGTGCAAACAGAAGAAAGCCTGTCAGCAAGCGTGGGGCAATGCAAAAGTGCACAGGCAGCATCTGCAACAGTGGCCGTTACAGGACGCAGCCACACCGTGCTTGCACTGTGAGCTACTCTACTCACCAGCACCAGGCGGATGCGTCTTCCAACTTGATGCCGCATGCAAAGCCGTGCCCTGCGCTGATGCTGCTCCAAGGCCCGACTGCTGCCAGGGGCAGCGGTATGCTGCTTGACTGTGCCGTTCCTGCTCCCAGTAAGCCTAGCCCTGAGAAATCACTGCCCCAGCAGCCAGCAGTGCCATCATGCTGGATGCCGCAAGTGAAAGTGTCGGCCATGCCCGTGGTAAAGTTGGCATAGTGCCCAACGCTGAGCGTGCGCCAAGAAAGACCGAGCTCCACTGAGGTAGGTCGAGACATATTCATCAAGCTGCTGGCAGCAGCGTCGAACAGTTCGCGCCAGCAGTAGGCGTGATCGCTGTCGACGGCAGATGTGGCGCATATGCCTGTTGCGCTGGCAACGAGGGAGTTCAACGTACTCCAGCCTGCGTTCAGGGGCATAGGGCGTTGTGTTCAACTCAGCAGTGAAGTGCACTTTAGAGCAGCTGCCAGCACAATGCGTCAAGCCACAGCTAAACAGTGTGTCCAGAGTGCAGAACACACCGTGGCAGCCGGGGGAGCACTGGGGCATGAATGGGCACCTTTGAATGGTACGCAAACCGCCAGGATGTAAGTACCTACCCTGGATGGGTGCTGGTTCCTGCAGTTGCGGGCCATTCCCGGTGGGCCGCCCAAAGTCCATGATGAAATCCCACAAGCCTGCATCAGCCTGCTGCCACGCGGACAGCGCCAGCAGCAGCGCTATGCAGAGACGAGCATCTAACCTCATTCAGGCCGCCATGTGTTTTCCTGCAGTAGCAGAGAACGGAAAGGCGGCATGCCATTCAGCAGCGAAGCAGGTTATACAGACAAGTGTGGTTTGGGCAGGCCAGCATGAGCGGCGGCGCCATGGGCGGCACCTTTTGTGAATGCGCCCTGCCCAAGCGGCGCATGCGGGAGGACCACTGGCAGTCCCCTGATTTTTGGGCACTTAAAGTACAGCTAAAGCACTTGCCAGCGGCGCTGTAAGGCGCACCCGGCCGACCAGGAAGCAAGCCGGCGAACAAAGCATGCATCCGCTGACCATATGCAAAGGCATGCATGCAAGCTGAAGACCGATGCCACTGCGCGATCCCGCGAAGCACCTGCGTGAAGGCCCGGGGCTCGCGTTGGAGACTTTCTGGCAGCAAACGTCTGCGGTATGGCCCTACAGTCAACCTGTTGGGTAGCAAGGGGTCATCAGTGCGTTACCGTTCGTTTTACAGCCGCCGCGCTGACCTGGAACCGGCATGCGCATGTAGCGCCGCTGCGGTTCCCGCGTATGATGTATTTCTGGCACATTCCCTCCAAACTAGCAGTGGTGTTTAATTACGCTGCGTTCCAGCTAAAGTTTGATGCAAAAATTCGTGGAAAAAAGGAATGAACAGTTGTGTTTGGCGTTGCCCAATGAAAGCCCCTGTGCTGTGTGCGGCGCTTCCCTTTCGCCTCGTGATCGATCAAGCGGGCGCTTCCTCCAGCAGGCGCCGCAGGCACTGCACAATCTCCTCAAAACCCGGCCGCTGCGCCGGCTCGTGCGCCCAGCAGCGCTGCATCAACACAATGTAGCCCGCCAGGCCAGCAAAGCGCAGCGTGTCGGGGCCGGGGAGCGAGGGTCGGTCGGGGATGGGCAGCCGCTCGCCGCGCGTGAGGGCGCTCACAATCTGCATTCGTCAAAAGAAACACAGGAGATGCCGGGGTGGGCAGCTTGGGAGGGTTGACAACAGCAGCCACACAGCACGCTTGTGAACAGCAGGCTGGTGCCAAGAATGGCATGGCAGGCACGAGCAAGGAGGGGTGTGCAGCAGCAGCAGCAGACAGCAGCAGCAGCAGCAACATGTGCAGGCGATATCATTCTGCTGCACAAGAACGCACCTCCCAGAAGTCGGCGCCGCCCCAGGGCACCGTCCACGTCAGCAGCTCGTACAGAATGACGCCTGCAAGGCAAACGCGGGGAGTGAAATGGTGGGAACCATGTGTTGAAACAAGCAGTAAGAGACACGTCATGTTCATGGTTTGTGCACAACATGATGTCATCCACGCTGGCTCACAGCTGAGCAGCCAGCAGCGCACCGTAGCTGAACACGTCTGATGCAGTGGTGGCGCGCGCCCCCGCCAAAATCTCGGGCGCCAGCCAGCGCGGGTTGACGGGACTCTGCGTGCTCTGCATGCTGAGCCCCTCCTCCACGATCTTGCTGAGCCCAAAGTCGGTGACCTGCTCGGTGGGTGAAAAGTATGACTGGTAAGCTTTTTGAGTTTGCAAGTCGGCGGCAGGAAGCGCTGCAATATTGCACGCGGGCGTGCCGCTGGCTGCACAGACACACAAGCTGTGCCGAACATGCTGACAAGTCAGCACGTCGCACCTTGACGCGCCAGCTGAAGTCCACTAGCAGGTTGGGCCTGCAACACGAGCGAGGGGGCATGTACAGACGTGCCGGTTGGAACCTTTGAAGGTGCACATTCGCAGCAGCCCAGCTGCACACGAGTCACACCCTGCCAACCTGTGTCGATGCAAAGCTGCTCAACCCTAGCGCACTGATGAAACGTGCAACACCCTGAGCGGCCACCCACCCCTTCAGGTCACGATGCAGCACCACGGGCGAGTGGCTGTGCAGCGCCAGCATGCCTGCATGGGGAAAGAGCAGGGATACATGCGCCATGCTCATGCTCAGATGCGCATAGGAAAGCACGGGTTGTGTCGCTGGCTAAGCATGGCACCTGCTCAGAGTTCTCAGATCTTGACAGGCAGCGCCGGCGGCACCCACCTTTGGCTGCGTCCAACGCCATGTGTATCCGCAGCTGCGGCAATTGAGGGCCAAAGGCAGACCACTTGGTTGGTTGTGAAGGCAGCACGCGTGGGAGGCAAGCCAGTTGGCACCTGCAGTAACCGGGCGGCATGCACAGGTATGCTGTTCACCACCATTAGCCAGTGCCACGGCACGACCAGCGGACTCACCTGCCACGTCAGCCGGGCCGCCTTTTCGGGGTCACAGGATGCCTCGCGGAGCACATCTGTGAGCGAGCCGCGAGCGCAATATTCTGCGAGATGTGGGAACAAGTGGACAGTACAGTTCGGACACTAACAGAATGCAGCACATCTGTGAGCAAGGCACGGGCGCAGTACTCTGCAGCAGCGGGCACAAAGTGGTGGCACGGGCGCTATAGCAGGTTGTCTATGGTAGCACGGTGGGCAGGTAAAGCGAGCGGAGCACACCGCCAGCGACCCGCAGGCGCACCTCCAAGACACCCTGCCGCCCATCCAGGTGCTGCCTTTGCTATCCCCAGCCTCGCCTCTGAACCCCTCCCCTCACCTGTGACCAGCGCCGGCGGCTTCACGCAGAATCCTAGCAAGCTGATGACATTTGGGTGCCGCATGGCCGCCATGAGCTGCGCCTCCTTGTAGAAGCGAGCCATGGCAGGGCTGCTCAGTGTGACTGCTGCCTCCTCGTCCTCCGGAGGGCCGCTGCTGGTGTTGCCGCCGCTGCCGCCGCCGCCGCCCATGCCGCCGCCGCCAGAGTGCTGGTGAGAGCCATCCAGCTGCATCAGCACCTTGACCTGCAGAAGCGCGTTGACAGAGGGTGGGCGTGAGGCAGGAGGTTTGCAGGCCTGAGCTGGAATATGGCAGAAGGAGCAAGCAAGCGAGCAGTCCATCCGTAGGCAAGCTGTGGTGTGGTGGCATCACACGCCACCAGCAGCACATTCTGCTCTAACCAGGCCCCTCAGCAGCAGCTCACCGCCACCAGAGTTTCGTGCCAGCTGGCCAGGTACACTGCAGAGGCGAGGGGTGGGCAGCAGCGTATCTCTGGTTTGGATTTGGCCAGGCGGCGGCACCGTGGCATGTGTGACACAGCTGTCATGCACGCACCCATGCTACAACGAGACACCTGCAGCTGCGGACGCATCAACATGGCAGGAGCGTGATGCATCCCCTGGCGCTTGCCTTTGCCAAACGAGCCGCGGCCGATGCTGCGCTCCATTGCTAAGTCAAAAAAGCTCAGTTCGAATGGCTGGATGTCTGCAATCCGGGGAGAGTGTACCTCGCCCCCGCTGCTGCTGCTGTGGCGGTGCCTGACCGGCGGCGGCGCAAAGCCGGGCGCCCCCGGTGCCATGGCGGCGGCTGCCGGCGGCGTGGCCGGCGCCACGGTCGCTGCTGTCACGTTGCTGCCGCCGCTGCGGAGCGTGCTGGCGCTGCCTGGGGAGGGAGTGACGTGGGCCGCGATCCATGATAGCAGTTGGTCAGAACGCACAAACTCGTTGCTGCAGCAGAGGGTGAGGAAAAGCAGGGAGAGAACATGCAGGTTGAAGCCACAGGCGCTGCAGAGCTGTGGTGTGGCGTGTGGAGCGAGCAGGCCATAAAGGCAAGCGCCAAACGCTGCAGCACGTTGCTGCAGCACGTTGCTGCGGCAAGCTGCTGCACCACGTTCTCCGGCCGCTGCTGCGGCAACTGCTGCCATGAGCCACACCTGCACAGCCCACTCTGTGCACCTCTTCCCAGCCCCAGCCAGCCGGCTCACCTCCAGCCCGCAGGAATAGAAGATCCGCTGGCACGATGGCTGCCTGCCAGCCCCTTCTGCTGCATGATGTGCAGCTCTTCCAGCGATGCATCGCCTCCTCCACCGCCCTTGCCGTTGCTGCTGCCGCCGCTGTTGAGGGCGCCCTTGGAAGTGCCGTGCGGCAGGGCGCCGGCTGCTGCGAGGCGGCGCCGGCGGCGCAGCCACAGCAGGCCTGCCGCTGCTGCCGCCAGGGCTGCGGACACGTGGGTGCATGGCAGCAGGGATATGAGATTGCATGGCACGAGGTGCGTTGCAACTACGTGCGGGCAAGAGGTCTGTGCACGGGCTCAGCTCCTGCAGCAGCGTACATGCCCGCAAAGCAGTGGCCAATGTTTGCACCCAGCCCTCCCACACAGCCCACCTGCCACGCCTCCAACCACGCCGCCCACAATCGCTCCCACTGGGGTGGAAGAGCTTTCGTTGATCACAATGGGTGGTGAGGGAGGGGGCGGCACTACAGAGGGCGGCGACGGGGGGCTTGCCGGCGGCGCGGGCGGGGCGGGTGCTGGGTTGGATACTAGGACTGGCACTGTGCTGCCAAGGAAGAAGCCGTCCCCAAGCTGGCCGTAGGAGCCGTTGCCAAAGCAGTAGGGCGCGCCCTGCTGGTTGAGGATGCAGCTGAAGCCGTTGCCGGCCTCCACCTGGCGAGAGGGTGTGAGGCAGTGATGGAAAGTGAGAGCCGGTTAGAGAAACGCAAGCCAGAGAGGCAACTATGGGAGGTGCACGCCAGGGCCCAACTTCACGAGAGCATGAACACATGATCTCATGAGCGGTTAGAGGCATGCACCCCGATCAGTCACCTGGGTAAACGAGTCGGCGTCAGGGCTGAAAGAAGTCAGGTCGATGGGTGTCGGCTCCGTCAAAATGTCATTCTCAGACCCAGAGCCGCACTGCACGCACAGGGGGCCAAGCAGATGCCCGGGGGCGCTGTTTGTTGCCGGAAGCTGCAAGCTGGTGTTGCACGCAGGGCAGGCGTCCGCAGCCCGCAGGCCGCATGCCAGCCACGCGGCGGATGCGATTGGGAGATGGATTTTGCAGGTCGTGGGCGTGTGCGGGGTTGAAATGGAGAAAAGCTGGTGGGCAGCCCACGTGCATGCCTGCTGCGTCAGCCCATGCAGCTAGCTGACTTGCCTGTCCAGCTGAGTTGTCGCCCCAGCACAGCACTGCAAGTTGGGCCATGGGTGAATGAATGGAAACGTGTGTTATGCACCCTCGGCTCTTTTGCAGTGCAGGGTACCAGTGTGCTGGACAGTCGCACCCTAATTGTGTGCGAGAGCAGCAGTCAAACCGCTCGTTCGCATCCACACCACAGCCGCCCAGCCCGCCTCACCGTCGCTGCCAACCGTGCGCCCGCACATGTGGCCATTCCCCACAGACAGCTGCGACCAGCGGCGGTTGCCCGGCACAAACGCCATGCGCGGCGGCCACGCGCCAGTTGGGAAACAGGCGGCTGCAGGCGGGTAGGTGGGTTTGGCAGATAGGAGGGTTGGCAGGCAGACAGGCAGGCAGGCAGGATGGGTGAGATTGCGGTTTGGCACAGGGCGGGATCCAGGCTGAACACCGGCAAACACCCTGCTGTTGGATCAATGCCCTTGCTGTGCTGCGTTGTGCTGTGCTGTGCTGTGCTGTGCTGTGCTGTGCTGTGCTGTGCTGTGCTGTGCTGCTCTGTCGTACCTGACTGGTTGCGCAGGATGATGCACGTGTCGTTGCCGCCGATCGCCACAGCTGCCACCCCCGAATCCATCACTCGGATCGGCGAGGGGAAAGGGTCACTCATGTTCAGGTCTCCCCCTGCAAGCAAACAAGGCGCCAGTAGGCACGGTTGGCTGCTTGCGGCGGCAGCCTGCCTTGGAATGGCAGCAGCAGCGTGCACAGCAACACGGCAGCCCTCCCTGTGCAAGACACAGCTGGCTGCCCAAGCCAGTATGCTACCATCAGCGTCCCAAACTCACAGCACCACAGGCTGCCCTCGTTGGCTGCAGAGATGCCGCAGGCAGTGGTAGCTCCTGCCACCACGCGCAGCCATCGCTCGCCGGAAGCCACTCGGCAGGGCGTGGCTGCATGGGTGTTGCCGATGCTGCCGCAGCCCAGCTGGCCCACCGCATTGTTGCCCCTGCAGCACAGTGTAAAGGAAGTGGAGAGCCGGCGTTGCAAGCATCCGCAGCAGCGTGCATCAAGCAACGTGCGCCTCGACATCTTCTGACAAGCGGGAAACAAAGCCAAGTAGAGACAGCAGAACACCCCTGGTCCCAACTGAAGTAGCAGCGGCAGCAAAGCACGCGCAGAAACTGCGTCATCTCCCACCACCACCAGCAGCAGCAGCCACAACCCACCAGCACCAAGCCGACTGGTCATCTGACTTGATGCCGCAGCTGAAGCCAGTGCCTGCGCTGAGGCCGCTCCAGGGGCCGGGCTCCGCTAGGGGCAGCGGCGAAGTGCTGCCTCCCAGACCTGCCTCCCCAGCACCCAGCAGACCCGGGCCAGAGGTATCGGTACCCCCTGCACCAGCCCAGGCGTGGGAAGCACAAAGGGTTGTTTGGTGTGCAGCCACCAGGGGTCACAGCGGCGCATGCAGTGGCGGCACGAACAAGCGAGCAGGCACCTGTGGCAGGCAGGCCAAAGCACATTTGCTCTCTATCCGCGGGCTTGCACCTCCGCCCAGCAGCACGTGCATGCATGCCACATGGGCAAAGCAACTCACAGCAAGCGAGGGAGCCATCGGCGCGGATGCCGCACGCAAACGCGTCTTTGTCTCCCGTACTGCTGTTGATGTAGGCGCCCGATGCCAGCCAGTTCCAGCTGCCTCCTCCGGCCACGGCTGTGGGCACTGAGTAATTGGCCAGCTGGGCAGGGCTGGAGCCCACCTGGCGGCCCCAGCACATGGCCGCACTGCTCTGCCGCTGGTAGACGCCGCAGGGGCCGGAGCTGGTTGCGGAGAGGGAGGACAGGGTGGCCCAGCCTGCGATTTGGGGGAGACAGAAGCCAGGCAAGCATCCTGATGGCCCTCCGGGGTTCACGGTAAGGTCCACGGCATGTTTGAGAAGGCAGGAAGGGGCCGGGCATGCAGGCAGGTGTGCAAGCAGTCGGGCGGGCAGGCAGGCGGGCGGGCAGCAGGGTGGAGCGAGCAGCTCAGGTAGCGATTTGGGCAGCAGCGGCTGGCCGGGTCAGGTGCAGCGGCTGGCAGAAGCCAGGCAGCACGAACTGAGCGAGCAGTGGGGCCCACCACTTACCCAATATGGCCGCTGTCGCCTCGCCCGCAGCGGTGCCCGGCACGCCAACGCCAACGGGGCGCGGGCCGCCGACGACAGGCTCTGGCGAAGGAGACGGCGAGAGAGAAGGAGAGGCGGCGGCTGCTGCCGGCGGCGGCGGCGGCGGCTGTGCCGCTGCAAGGGTCACCAGCGCCAGCAGAGCCGCCAGCAGCATGCTGCGCCCGAGCGAGTTAGGCCGCATGCCGGTCTGAGCGATGCAAGGCCTTAGTGCGAGCCGTGGGATACCATGCTTGGAGCGGCGGCAAGTGAGTGGCTTGGGGCAAGCCGCGGCACCTGCTCCCTGCACGGCACCGGCGGCAGTGGCAGCATCAAGCGGGGCGGTCCCCTCCGCCCTGCCGGGAGGCCCAAGCCGCTGGTCAACGAGCTGCGAGCGTGCTGGCTGGCTGCAGTGCGCACCTGGGAGGCGGCAGCGCCCGGGGCGCGGGCTGGCAGGGTTGTGAGCGCGTCGCGGGCCGTGCAGGGGCCAGGAGGTCGGTGATGAGAACCTGTGAGTGTTTTGCAGACAGCCGGGCGCGGCTGCGGGCTGCCCCAACCCTGCGCGTGCCAAGTGCGAGCGCTCGCCAGCCAACTGCGACGGGCACTGAACCGCTGATCAGTTCCGTTCAGCTGGTCTGGACGAGAGAGGACACAGCACAGCTGGCAGCTGACCTGGCAGCCGCCGCCGATCGCGGCCCAGCAGCAGCAGCGGCGGGAGCCAGACGGCAGTAGAGGCAGCAGCCGGCTGCAACTGCCGGCGCACAGCCAGCATATGGGTGTCATCCTGAGACTCTGATACTGCACAATGGCATGCCTTGGCAAGGGCAACCTGCACCCCTGCCCTGGCCTTGCAGCGGCGCAGCCTGCTGGCGCTCTCACAGCCCTCCTCCCGCATCGGATGCGGCCATCATTTAATTACCTCTCAACCTCATAGTCAACACTCACTACCCCTGATCGTTATCTGCACTATCAGCAGCCAACAGACCATACCAATGGGCGGCGTTGGCTCACAACACAGTCAGCTGTGTTGGCTGGAGAGCTTTACAAGGGAGGTGCACGAGCAGCCGTTCCGGGCACAACTCGTATGGCGCAGTGGCATGGGAGGCATGCTGTGCTGAGATCGAGCACATGCAACACATTCTCAGGTAACTGAAAAACAGAAGTAGGCAACTTGACAATCGAAATCAAGCAAGGGAGGCCGTAAGGATGCGCCACACCAGCGGCTGCGGCAGTGCCACCCGTTTCACCGCCTGGGCGCGGTGCAGGGCCACTGCGGCGGTGCGCAGGCGGCAGCGCTCTGCAGTGGGCAGGTGGGCTACCAGAAGGGCTGCCTCTGCTGCTGAGCGCACCAAAACATAAGGCAGGGCCGCGGCCAGGCCAGGGCAGGGGGAGGGCACCATGCTCCAGTCAGCGGTGGTGAGCGGGTAGCCAGTGGCGACATCAGGGTAGAGAGGCAGTGAGGTAGGGCCCGTGCTGGTCAGGGAAAGCAGCAGGCGGGAAGGCTCCTGCCCTGGGGCAGCGATCAGCAGGCGGGCAATTTCATACGCTTGGCATCTAACCGCTTGCACACGGAACCCCGTCGAAGCAGCAAGTCGAGCAGTGTGAAGCCTAGATCAAACTCGGCGGCCACGCATGCTGGTGCCAGTTCAAGCAGCTGCCACACCAGATCAGGTTCAGAAGAACGAGCTGCATAATGCAGCAGATACCTGCCCACGCAATCAGGTGTGGCCGCCAGCGCAGCTGCCGACGGGGCTGCGCTGACCAGCATTCGCATGACGTCCATGCGTTCTCCCATCCCTGCATAATGCGCTGGCGTGTAGCCGTGCACATCGCAGGCTGCAGCCAGGCAAGGGTTGACGTCCAGCAGCAGCCTGAGAATATCAAGGCTGTCTCGCGTAGCCCAAATCGCCCAGTGAAGCGCGGTCCATCTCTTTGCATCTCCAGCCACAAATAAGCGCAGCTGCATCAGGCGCCGCTGCCAGCAGGCGCCGCACTGCCTCCAGTTCTCGCAGCGTCCATGGCACTGCACTGCATGTGGAGGGGAGGTGATCACGGCACTGTAACTCCAGAACACAGGAGAAGGATGGCAAGCTCCGTGCCGACGGCAGCCGAGCGGCGGCGGCAGGGGCCGCCACTTTCATTGCTCCAGCAGGCCTCGGCAGGCCAGGGAGTGGCTGCTCTGCTTCCCCTACTTGCTGGCAAGTAGCTGGGTGGTGGCAGGCCCGCTTCAGCCCGCTTCAGCCCACCAGCCGCCCACCTGCACACCTGAGCCGCCCTTGTGCACCGGCTTGCCTTTGCTGTTGAGTCATCTGTGTGCAGGGAACGCTTGGCAGCGCTGAGAGCACGACAAAGCTGCACCCCGCAGCTGCCACTGATCAATGCACCACCAGCAAGCGGCGCCCTTCGCAGCGCTCGCTGCATTTTGGGACCTGAGCTTGCTTTGCTGCACGGGTCCACATAGCATATGCGGTTTTGCAAGTAATTACACGGGACCAGCAGCAGATGTTGGGCACTCGGCAAGGATGCGCCACACCAGCGGCTGCGGCAGTGCCACCCGTTTCACCGCCTGGGCGCGGTGCAGGGCCAGTGCTGCCGTGCGCAGGCGGCAGCGCTCGGCCTCCGACAGGTGGGCCACCAGCAGAGCTGCCTCTGCGGTGGAGCTCTCCAAAACAGCAGGAAGGGCGGCAGCCAGACCAGGGCAGGGGGAGGGGATGAGGCTCCAGTCTGCGGGGGTGAGCGGCCATAGCGTGACGAGCGCAGCAAAGAGAGGAAGGGTAGCAGGTACAGCGGGCCTGAGTGACCGCAGCAGGCGCTCGGGAGGCTGGCGAGAGGCAATCAGCAGCCGAAGGGGGTGTGGTACCCATCTGCAGTCCAGCGATCGCCGTCGCGCGCCCAGCGCACCACCTCAAATGGCATCCTGCCATCCGAGTTCTGTTTCGATGCGGCAGCGGGTGCCGCCTCCAGCAGCAGCCGCACTGCTTCCGGGTCGCCGTGGCCGGCCGCCAAGTGCAGCGGCGTGGTGCCAATGCTGGTGGTAGCCGCTGCCGCTGCTGGGTTGGCTTCAAGCAGCACCCTCAGGACATTCACCCGGTGGGGGACGGATGCCGCCCAATGGACTGCATTCAGCCCATCCAAGTCTGCGGCTGCCACAAAGGCGGCTGGGTCAGGCGCCGCCGCCAGAATCTGCCGCACTAACTCGGGCTGCCCTGGCATGACAGCCAGAAGCATCAGCATATCCATGGTTCCTGCGTCGCCTGAAGGGTAGCGTGCAGAGAGTGGATGGAGGTGGTTGTTGGCCGGGCAGTGGAGGGCAGGTGGGCAGGCGGGAGCGCCCCCTGCGCACAGCCTGTGGCAGCAGCTCTGCAGGCACCGCTCTCCAGCCGAGCAACCCGGGCAGGCACCTTTGCTGTGCAACCTGGGAGCTGCTGCTGTCGCTGTCCCAGGCGCCGTGCCGACGGCTGCTGAGCGGCGGCGCGGCAGGGGTTGGGCCGTCATCCTCCAAGCAGGCCTCGGCAGGCCAGGGAGTGGCTGCTCTGCTTCTCCTGGCCATGCATCGAGTGGCAGGCGGCTGGCAAAGGCCCGCTGCAGCCCAACAGCCCGCCCACCTGCACACCAGAGGCGCCTCCTGCACGGCTTGCCTTGCTTTAACGTCTGATGTCTGCAGGAGAACTGTTAGCAGCGCTGCGAGCACGAGACAGCTGGGCATCCAGCTGCCGCCGCTCCATGCAGCCCATGCCAGCGAGCGCCGCCCATCGCAGCGCCGGTTAGCCTCGCTCTAACACCTCAGCCTGTTACAGCACACACGCTGCGCAGTATCAACAACCGACAGGCACTAGGTTGACACCGCTCCACCAGCGCATTCGGAAAGACTGCACCAAAATGACGGCTGGTCCGTCACTTCTGCAGGAGCTCGGGCACAAGGGGTGCAGGGCAAGAGCGGCGGTGTGCAGGAAGCAGCGCTTGGCAAAAGACATCTGAGCTGCCGGGAGCGTCGACTCTGCCGCTGAGTGATGCAGCACCGCACGCATGGAGGCAGCATTTGCCAGGCTGTGACCAACATGCGGCACCGCCGCTTGTTAGGAGCAGCAGCAGGTGCAGGCGCACGACTCTCTGGGGTGTGATCGTGATCATGCAGCTGTCACAGGGCAGCTGCAGCAGTAGATGTCTGTAGCTTGAATGCTTGCAGTGCCAGTCATGGCTGCAGTTGCAATGCGGCCCGCCGCTCCGCCGCCTGCTGCCCGCCGCTCAACGCGACGGCGCAAGCAGCAGCATGGCCTGCTGGGGCGCTCGGGCGCCTTTTCCCAGATCTACGACAATCCGAGATCACTTCCAGCAGCCTTCCAGTGCCCCAGCGGCCTCTGAAACGCCGGCCCCATCGCCACCCGCTCATGGCCGCGATGGCGGTGCGGGAGACGGCGCTGCAGCGCGCGCAGAGGTGAGGAGCACGCCGATCGCACATCGCAGCGGACTGGGAGCCGCGGTCCGCGCCACTCCCAGCGGCCGCTCCTCCCGCCTCGTTCAAACGATCGCAGGACGTGTGCAGAGGCGATCGATGGCAGCGCCGACGTCACCGTCGATGCCGAGGCAGCGTCCGCTGCTGCCGCCGCCCTGCCGCCGCCGGCCCAGGTCGCCGCCGCCTGCCAGTTCATGCGCCTGCCCATCCGCTTTGACGACATGGAGGCTGAGGTGCGGGTCTGAGTGGTCAGCTGTCGGTGACGGTTGTAAGGAACTTGATGAAGTGGCAGTGGTTTGCTGAAGAGCTGGCCTGCATCCCCCCCCCCCCCCCCCCCCCCACTT
>VFQQ010000445.1_pt1 | contig 83486 bp, 85 predicted proteins | sample 3512341 | NCBI WGS metagenome assembly VFQQ01 (sample SAMN10412373, study PRJNA504923) | tailings metagenome | isolation source: Relicate 2 Philex TSF1 revegetated site | place: Philippines: Tuba, Benguet | collected 2017-08-29 | reverse complement strand
TCGTGAAGGTGGCCGTACTGTTGGCGCCGGCGTCGTCGCTAAGGTTATTGAGTAAGAGAAGGGTTTAGGCCAGTAGCTCAATTGGTAGAGTATCGGTCTCCAAAACCGAGGGTTGGGGGTTCGAGACCCTCCTGGCCTGCCAAAGATTCGACAAAGTCAACATATGATAAATAAGATTAAGCTGGCATTAGCGCTTCTGCTGGTAGTGGCGGGCGTTGCCGGCTTCTACTTATTGACTGAACACGCGACAGTGATTCGCATTGTTGCCGTGCTTGTCGGCGTTATAGCGGCGGCCGTTGTGTTCTGGACGACACCACAAGGTCAGGTGGTGTTTACGTTTGCGCGTGAGGCGGCAGCAGAAACTCGCAAGGTGGTTTGGCCAACGCGTAAAGAGACGATTCAGACAACGCTGGCAGTGTTTGCGCTGGTTTGTGTGGTGGCGATTTTCTTGTGGATTGTTGATCTGGGTTTTCTCTGGATGGTAGAAAAATTATTGGGTCGGAGCGCTTAATGAGTATGCGATGGTATGCCGTTCAGGCCTTTTCCGGGTACGAGAAATCCGTTCTTCGCAGTTTGGAAGAGCGGATTGCGCGTTCTTCTTTAAAGGATCAGTTTGGTCAGATTCTGGTGCCTGTTGAAGAGGTTATTGAGATGAAGGGTGGTCAGAAAACCATCACCGAGCGCAAGCTGTATCCTGGGTATGTGCTGGTGCAGATGGAGATGACTGATGACAGTTGGCATCTGGTTAAGAGCACTCCGCGTGTGACTGCTTTTATTGGGGGCACTGCTCAGAAACCAACGCCGATTAAGGACAAGGAAGTTGATATCATCCTGCAGCGCATGGATGATAGTAAGAACAACCCAACGCAGAAGCTGACCTTCGAGAAGGGCGAGTCTGTGCGTGTGATTGATGGTCCGTTCAAGGACTTTTCTGGTTCTGTTGAAGATATCAATTACGAAAAGAGCAAGCTGCGGGTGACGGTCACTATCTTCGGACGTGCGACACCGGTAGAACTGGATTTCAGTCAGATCGAAAAAGAGGTTTGACGAATCTGGCTGGTCATTGAAAGATTGCCAGCCGCAAAGCGCGGCCCCGGATATCCGGTCGCTGTATTTAACTAGCATGGGGAGCTTATTCAACTAAGCGTTTGCACCCACTTGGAGTCATCATGGCAAAGAAAGTAATCGGCTATATCAAGCTGCAGATTCCTGCAGGTAAAGCCAATCCTAGCCCACCGGTCGGTCCTGCACTCGGCCAGCGTGGTTTGAATATTATGGAATTCTGCAAGGCCTTTAATGCAGCTACGCAAAGCGTTGAGCCTGGCTTGCCAATTCCTGTTGTGATCACAGCGTTTGCTGACAAGAGTTTTACATTCGTCATGAAGACGCCGCCTGCAACCATCTTGATCAAGAAGGCTGCAAAGATTGATAAGGGTTCTCCACGTCCTCATACCGATAAGGTTGGCAAGATTACGCGTGCACAAGCTGAGGAAATTGCAACAACCAAAATGCCGGATCTGACGGCTGCTGATATGGATGCGGCAGTTCGAACTATTGCTGGCAGTGCGCGCAGCATGGGTATTGAAGTGGAGGGCGTATAACATGGCTAAAATTTCCAAGCGTCTTGCTGCATTGCAAGGCAAGGTTGACCGCAGCAAGTTGTATCCCGTCGCTGAAGCATTGGCATTGGTCAAGGAAACTGCCACGGCAAAATTCGATGAGTCTGTGGACGCTGTTGTCAATCTGGGTATTGATGCACGTAAGTCTGACCAATTGGTGCGTGGTGCGCTGGTATTGCCTCATGGGACGGGTAAAACCAAACGTGTTGCCGTGTTTGCTCAGGGTGCGCAAGCTGAAGCTGCCAAGGCGGCAGGTGCAGATATTGTCGGCTTCGAAGATCTGGCTGAGCAAGTGAAGGGCGGTATGCTGGACTTTGATGTTGCCATTGCAACACCTGATGCGATGCGTATTGTAGGTACATTGGGCCAGGTGCTTGGTCCGCGTGGTTTGATGCCTAATCCCAAGGTGGGCACTGTGACGCCTAATGTGGCTGAAGCGGTTAAAAATGCCAAAGCAGGTCAAGTGCAATACCGTACAGACAAGGGTGGGATTGTGCACTGTACCATTGGTCGTGCATCGTTCAGCGTTGATGCGCTGAAGGATAATCTGGCTGCATTAGTTGATGCCTTGAACAAGGCGAAGCCAGCTTCCAGCAAGGGTGTTTACCTGAAGAAGCTCTCCGTTTCCAGCACCATGGGTGCGGGTGTGCGGGTGGACCAGTCTAATCTGGCATAAGTGATATGTGTTCCTGCTACTGGCAGGGACAATGATGAACTTTGGGCCTCGCGGCTGTAAAGCTGCGAGTTCATCAAAGACCGTAGGAGTCCGCAAGGATTTAATTGCGATGCAGGTGACATGGGTGATCTGGTGGCTTCACTGGAATCCTCTGTGAAACTGAAATCAAAACCTACGCAGATGGCGTTCCCGAAACAGGATTTTTCCTGATAAAAGGTCGCCGTGGGATGGTTGTTAACGGAAACTCGTTGATAACTTAATTAACGGAAGGAGAAGACCTTGAGTCTTAATCTTGAAGAGAAAAAGGCAGTGGTTGCTGAAGTCAGCGCGCAAGTTGCAGACGCACAGGCGATCATTCTTGCTGAGTATCGTGGCTTGGAAGTGGGCGATCTTACCCAACTTCGTGCGCAAGCCAGAAAATCAGGCGTTTACCTGCGCGTGTTGAAAAACACCTTGGTGCGTCGTGCCGTTGACGGTACACCATTTTCTGGTCTGGCAAACGAAATGGTGGGTCCGCTCATGTTTGGCATTTCTGCTGATCCTGTCGCTGCGGCAAAGGTATTGAATGATTTTGCCAAGTCTAACGACAAGTTCGTGATCAAAGCGGGCGCCATGCCTAATCAGGTGATGGATGCCAGTGCTGTTCAGGCACTTGCCACCATGCCAAGCCGGGAAGAGTTGCTGGCCAAGCTGCTCGGCACCATGCAGGCTCCGATTGCCAAGTTTGTTCGTACGCTTAATGAAGTACCAACAAGTTTTGTTCGTGGGCTGGCTGCTGTCCGAGATCAGAAGGCTGCCTAACTGGCGACCAGTTTAATTCAACACATTTATCAGGAGTATTAACATGGCTGTATCAAAAGCAGAAATTCTTGACGCAATCGCGTCGATGTCCGTTCTGGATCTTTCCGAACTGATCAAGGAAATGGAAGAAAAGTTTGGCGTATCCGCTGCTGCAACTGCTGTTGCTGTTGCTGCTGCTCCAGCTGCTGGTGGCGCTGCTCCAGCTGCTGCTGAGCAAAGCGAATTCAACGTGATCCTGACCGCCGCTGGCGACAACAAGGTTAACGTGATCAAGGCTGTGCGTGAACTGACTGCTCTGGGTCTGAAGGAAGCCAAGGATCTGGTTGATGGCGCTCCTAAGGCGATCAAGGAAGGTGTATCCAAGGCTGATGCCGAAGCTGCACTGAAGAAGCTGGTTGAAGCTGGCGCGACTGCTGAAATCAAGTAAGCATTGCAAGTTGTGTGATTGGGCTGACGGGAGACCGTCAGCCTTCACCATTTTTACAGATATTGTAAAAGTGAGTGATAAGTAAACGCTGAAGGTAAAAAATAACGCATTGATTTAGTGCTTTATTTTCTGCCCTCTACCCATTTAGGAGATGCTGTGAGCTATTCCTTTACCGAGAAAAAACGCATTCGTAAAAGTTTTGCAAAACGCGAAAGCGTGCAAGAGGTGCCCTACCTCCTCGCCATGCAGTTGGAGTCATATGCTGCATTCCTGCAAGCAGATGTGCCAGCTGAAAGTCGTCTGAATGAAGGTCTTCAGGCAACATTCAACTCTGTTTTCCCGATAGTAAGCCATTCCGGTAACGCCAGACTGGACTACGTAAGCTACAATTTGGGTCAAGAGCCTTTTGATGTCAAGGAGTGTCAACAGCGCGGCCTGACTTATGCAGCACCTTTGCGCGTTAAAGTGCGCCTGACCATCATGGACAAGGAAGCTTCCAAGCCGACGGTCAAGGAAGTGAAGGAGCAGGAAGTCTACATGGGCGAATTGCCTTTGATGACTGAGAACGGCTCTTTTGTGATTAATGGTACCGAACGTGTGATCGTGTCACAGTTGCATCGTAGCCCAGGTGTGTTCTTTGAGCATGATCGAGGCAAAACACACAGCTCCGGTAAATTGCTGTTCTCCGCACGCATCATTCCTTACCGTGGTTCTTGGCTCGACTTCGAGTTTGATCCCAAGGATTATCTGTATTTCCGTGTTGACCGTCGTCGCAAGATGCCGGTTACGATTCTGCTTAAGGCGTTGGGTTATAACCCTGAGCAAATTCTCGAAACATTTTTTGATTTTGATACATTCCATATCAGCAAGAAGGCAATCCAGTTTGAACTGGTGCCTGAGCGCCTGCGTGGCGAAGTCGCCAAGTTCGATATCTTGGACAAGGATGGTAATGTCATTGTTGCCAAGGATAAGCGCATTACCGTCAAGCACATCCGCGATATGGAAAAAGCGGGTATTAACAAGATTACTGTGCCAGATGAATTCATGCTGGGACGTACACTCTCTGCAAGTATTGTGGACAAAGAGTCAGGCGAAGTGGTGGCCAATGCCAATGATGAGATCACAGAAACCTTGTTGGAGAAGCTGAGAGAAGCAGGTATCACTAGAGTAAATACCTTGTACTCCAATGATCTGGATCATGGAGATTACATTTCCCAGACCTTGCGTAGCGATGAGATCCCGGATCAGTACAGTGCACGTGTGGCCATCTATCGCATGATGCGTCCTGGTGAACCGCCTACCGAAGATGCGGTACAAGCTCTGTTTGAAGGGTTGTTCTTCTCTGAAGAGCGCTACGATCTTTCGTCCGTCGGTAGAATGAAATTCAACCGTCGTGTCTATCCAGAAAAAACAGAAGAGCGTATCTCTGCCTGGATGCGTCGTTTCTACGAGCGTGTCGGTCCACAGGGGGCAGAAGGCAGTGGCACATTGTCTAACGATGACATTCTGGCGGTGATTGGCGTGCTGCTTGAGTTGCGCAATGGTCGTGGTGAAATCGACGATATTGATCACTTGGGTAATCGTCGGATTCGCTCCGTGGGCGAGTTAGCAGAAAACCAGTTCCGCGCAGGTCTTGTGCGTGTGGAGCGTGCGGTTAAAGAGCGTTTGTCTCAAGCCGAGTCAGACAATCTGATGCCGCATGACTTGATCAATGCAAAACCAGTCTCCAGTGCGATTCGTGAATTCTTCGGTTCTTCGCAGCTTTCACAGTTCATGGATCAAACCAATCCATTATCTGAAATTACGCATAAACGTCGTGTTTCAGCTCTAGGCCCGGGTGGTTTGACACGTGAGCGTGCAGGTTTTGAAGTGCGTGATGTTCATCCAACCCATTACGGTCGTGTGTGCCCAATCGAAACGCCAGAAGGTCCGAACATCGGCCTGATCAACTCACTGGCGCTGTATTCACGCACCAATAAGTATGGCTTTCTTGAAACGCCTTATCGCAAGGTAGAAGACAATCAGGTCACTGACAACATCGATTTCCTATCGGCGATTGAGGAAAGTCAGTACATGATTGCCCAAGCAAACAGCGACGTGGGTGGTAGCGGTAAGTTTGCAGATGAGTTGGTCTCTGCGCGTTACCACAATGAATTCACCATGGCGCATCCAGAACGGGTGCACTACATGGATGTGGCACCTTCACAAATTGTGTCCGTCGCAGCCTCGCTGATTCCGTTCCTTGAGCACGATGATGCAAACCGTGCCTTGATGGGCTCCAACATGCAACGTCAGGCCGTGCCCTGTCTGCGTGCTGAGAAACCTGTGGTCGGTACAGGAATTGAACGTACCGTAGCAGTTGATTCTGGTACGACTGTACAAGCGCGTCGTGGTGGTATTGTCGATTACGTCGATTCTGGTCGTATCGTTGTGCGTGTGCATGATGAAGAAACGGCTGCCGGTGAAGTCGGTGTGGATATTTACAACCTGATCAAATATACCCGTTCAAACCAGAACACCAACATCAACCAGCGTCCCTTGGTCAAGGTGGGTGATGTGCTGGCACGCGGTGATGTGATTGCGGATGGTGCATCTACAGACATGGGTGAATTGGCGCTCGGTCAGAACATGCTTGTCGCCTTTATGCCTTGGAACGGTTATAACTTTGAAGATTCGATCCTGATCTCCGAGCGCGTGGTCGCAGATGACCGCTACACCTCGATTCACATCGAAGAGTTGTCCGTGGTCGCACGCGATACCAAGCTGGGTGCAGAAGAAATTACCCGCGATATTTCCAATCTGTCTGAGCGCATGCTGGGTCGTCTGGATGATTCCGGCATTATCTATATCGGTGCAGAAGTAGAAGCTGGCGATGTGCTGGTTGGCAAGGTGACACCAAAGGGTGAAACTCAGTTGACACCAGAAGAAAAGCTATTGCGCGCAATTTTTGGTGAAAAAGCCAGTGACGTTAAGGATACTTCCTTGCGCGTACCGTCAGGCATGTCTGGTACGGTGATTGATGTGCAGGTCTTTACGCGTGAAGGTATTGAGCGTGATACGCGTGCGCAACAGATCATTGATGATCAGTTGGATCACTACAAGAAAGATCTGGCTGATCAGATGCGTATTGTTGAAGACGATACCTTTGGCCGTATTCGTCGCCTGATTGAAGGCAAGGCGGCAACAGGTGGTCCCAAGAAGCTGAAGAAGGGTGAAACAGTAACTGCTGCGTATCTGGATGATATGGGTCGTTATGACTGGTTTGACATCCGGCTGAGTGACGAAGATGCCGCACGTCAGCTTGAACAGCTGAAGGATAGTCTGGCGCAGGCACGCGTTGAATTTGATAGCAAATTCGAAGAGAAAAAGCGCAAGCTGACGCAGGGCGATGAATTGCCGCCAGGTGTCCAGAAGATGGTGAAGGTGTATCTCGCCGTTAAGCGCCGCATTCAGCCAGGCGACAAGATGGCTGGCCGTCATGGTAACAAGGGTGTGGTTTCCAAGATTGTGCCGGTGGAAGATATGCCGCATATGGCTGATGGTACCCCGATGGATATCGTGTTGAATCCACTGGGCGTGCCTTCGCGTATGAACGTTGGTCAGATTCTTGAAACCCATCTGGGTTGGGCAGCCAAAGGCTTGGGCATGCGTATTGGCGAAATGCTGGAAGCGCAGACCAAAGTCGCTGAAGTCCGCAAGTTTCTTGATCAGATCTACAACGACAGTAACGGCAAGAAGGAAGATATTAAATCACTGACGGATGAAGAAGTGCTTGATCTTGCAAGCAACCTGAAACGCGGTGTGCCATTCGCAACGCCGGTATTTGATGGTGCCACCGAAGAAGATATCAAGGCCATGCTGGATCTGGCATTCCCTGATGATGATCCGCGTACCCAGCAACTGCAGTTTGCTGCAGGCAAGACACAGGTGCGCTTGATTGATGGACGCACAGGTGACTACTTTGAGCGTCCGGTGACGATTGGTTACATGCATGTGCTGAAACTGCACCATTTGGTGGATGACAAGATGCATGCCCGTTCTACTGGCCCATACTCGCTGGTGACTCAGCAGCCGTTGGGTGGTAAGGCACAATTTGGTGGTCAGCGTTTTGGTGAGATGGAAGTATGGGCACTGGAAGCGTATGGTGCCTCCTACACCCTGCAGGAAATGCTGACGGTAAAATCGGACGATGTGTCTGGCCGTACCAAAGTTTATGAAAATATTGTCAAGGGCGAGCACAAGATCGATGCCGGTATGCCGGAATCCTTCAATGTATTGGTGAAGGAAATCCGTTCGCTGGCAATCGACATTGACCTGGACCGTAATTAAGGAGAACCCGCGTGAAAGCTCTATTAGACTTATTTAAGCAGGTAACTCAGGAAGAAGAATTCGATGCCATCAAGATTGCCTTGGCATCCCCTGAAAAGATTCGCTCCTGGTCCTACGGTGAAGTTAAAAAGCCGGAAACCATTAACTATCGTACTTTTAAGCCAGAGCGTGATGGTCTGTTCTGCGCCAAGATTTTTGGCCCAACCAAGGATTACGAGTGCCTGTGCGGTAAATACAAGCGACTGAAGCATCGTGGTGTGATCTGTGAGAAGTGTGGCGTTGAAGTCACCTTGTCCAAGGTGCGTCGTGAACGTATGGGTCACATTGAATTGGCGTCGCCTGTCGCACATATCTGGTTCCTGAAATCCTTGCCAAGCCGTCTGGGTATGGTGCTGGATATCGCCTTGCGTGATATTGAACGTGTACTGTATTTTGAAGCATTCATCGTGGTGGATCCTGGCATGACGCCACTCACCCGCGGTCAATTGTTAACTGAAGACGACTATCTGGCCAAGGTAGAAGAGTATGGTGACGAATTCAGTGCCGTGATGGGTGCTGAGGCAGTGCGCGAATTGTTGCGTACCATGGACATCCATACTGAAGTTGAAAAGCTGCGTCGTGAGTTGGGTGAAACTGGCTCAGAAGCCAAGATCAAGAAGATCGCCAAGCGACTGAAAGTGCTGGAAGCTTTCCAGAAGTCCGGTATCAAGCCTGACTGGATGATTCTTGAAGTACTGCCGGTATTGCCACCTGAGTTACGTCCTTTGGTACCGCTGGATGGTGGTCGTTTCGCAACCTCTGATTTGAACGATCTGTATCGTCGCGTGATTAACCGTAATAACCGCTTGAAGCGTCTGTTGGAACTGAAGGCTCCTGAAATCATTGTGCGCAACGAAAAGCGCATGTTGCAGGAAGCCGTCGACTCCTTGCTGGACAACGGTCGCCGCGGCAAGGTCATGACGGGTGCCAACAAGCGTCCGCTCAAATCTTTGGCTGACATGATCAAGGGTAAGGGTGGTCGTTTCCGCCAAAACCTGTTGGGTAAGCGTGTTGACTACTCTGGTCGTTCCGTCATTGTGGTAGGCCCGCAACTGAAGTTGCATCAGTGTGGTCTGCCAAAGAAGATGGCGCTGGAACTGTTCAAGCCATTTATTTTCCACAAACTTGAAGTGCTGGGTCTGGCAACGACGATCAAAGCTGCTAAGAAGAAAGTGGAAGAAGAAGGACCAGAAGTCTGGGATATCCTGGAAGACGTGATTCGCGAGCATCCGGTTCTGCTGAACCGTGCGCCTACGCTGCACCGTCTCGGTATCCAGGCATTTGAGCCAGTACTGATCGAAGGCAAGGCGATCCAACTGCACCCATTGGTGTGTGCAGCGTTCAACGCCGACTTCGATGGTGACCAGATGGCTGTTCACGTACCGTTGTCGCTGGAAGCGCAGATGGAAGCGCGTACTTTGATGCTGGCTTCGAATAATGTCTTGTCACCAGCCAATGGCGAGCCGATCATCGTGCCATCGCAGGATATTGTGTTGGGTCTGTACTACATGACCCGTGAAAAAATGGCTGCACGTGGTGAAGGCATGCGTTTTGCCAACGTTGCAGAAGTGCAGCGTGTGTATGACAACGGCCTGATTGATTTGCATGCACGGATTACCGTCCGTATCAGAGAGTATGAACTGGATCATGAAGGCAACAAGCATGAGAAGATCACGCGCTATGAAACGACAGTTGGTCGTGCGTTGCTTTCTGAAATCCTGCCACCAGGCCTGCCGTTCAGCAACATTGACAAGGCGCTGAAGAAGAAAGAAATTTCTCGCTTGATCAATGCTTCGTTCCGTAAGGTTGGTATTCGCGAAACCGTGATTTTTGCCGACAAGCTGATGTACACCGGTTACAGCTATGCGACGCGCGCAGGCATTTCGATCAGTATCAATGACATGTTGGTGCCGCCAGAAAAAGAGCAGCTGATTGCTGCAGCTGATGCTGAAGTGCGCGAAATCGAGGAGCAATATGTTTCCGGTCTGGTGACACAGGGTGAGCGATACAACAAGGTGGTCGATATCTGGGGTCGTGCCGGTGACAAAGTAGCTGATGCCATGATGAAGCAGCTGCGTGAAGAAACCGTACTGGATGCTGATGGTGCTGCCCTTAAAGACAAGGATGGCAAGCCTTTGCGTCAGGAATCGTTTAACGCGATTTACATGATGGCCGATTCTGGTGCGCGTGGTTCTGCTGCACAGGTGCGTCAGCTGGCTGGTATGCGTGGTCTGATGGCTAAACCGGACGGTTCCATTATTGAAACGCCCATCAAGGCCAATTTCCGCGATGGTCTGAACGTGTTGCAATACTTTATCTCAACCCACGGTGCACGTAAGGGTCTGGCAGATACGGCACTGAAAACCGCAAACTCTGGTTACCTCACACGTCGTCTGGTCGATGTCACCCAGGACTTGGTGGTGACTGAGCAAGACTGCGGGACCACCGAGGGCTTGGTGACCAAGGCATTGGTCAAGGGCGGTGAAGTCATTGAGCCATTGCATGACCGTATCCTTGGTCGCGTCGCGGCGATTGATATTCTGCATCCTGAAACACAGGAAGTGGTTTATCCAGCCGGCACTTTGTTGACCGAAGACGAAGTCGAGCAGATTGATGAACTCGGCATTGACGAAGTCAAGGTGCGTACAGCCCTAACCTGTGATACACGCTACGGTATTTGTGCGAAATGTTATGGTCGTGATCTTGGCCGTGGCAAGCTGATTAACATGGGTGAAGCTGTGGGTGTGATCGCAGCACAGTCGATTGGCGAGCCAGGTACACAGTTGACCATGCGTACCTTCCACATTGGGGGTGCAGTTTCACGTACGGCCTCCGTCAGCCAGGTTGAAAGTAAATCCAACGGCACAGTACGTTTCACCTCAAATATGCGCTATGTCACCAACGCGCGTGGTGAGCAAGTGGTGATCTCCCGCAATGGTGAATTAGCCATTCAGGACGACAGCGGACGTGAACGCGAGCACCATAAGGTGCCCTACGGCGCTACCTTGCAGATTCAGGATGGTAAGCAGGTCAAGGCCGGCCAGGCACTGGCGACATGGGATCCACATACCCGCCCGATTATTACCGAGTATGCTGGTCGCGTGAAGTTCGAAAACGTCGAAGAAGGCGTCACTGTAGCCAAGCAGATTGATGATGTGACGGGTCTTTCCTCGTTGGTGGTGATAGATCCGAAGCAGCGTGCAGGTCAATCCAAGGGATTGCGTCCTCAGGTTAAATTGCTGGATGCCAATGGGGTTGAAGTCAAAACTTCGGGTAGCGACACGCCAGTCAACATTACTTTCCAGTTGGGCTGCATCATTACCGTGAAAGACGGTCAGGATGTGGGCGTTGGTGAAGTGTTGGCCCGTATTCCGCAAGAGTCTTCGAAGACGCGCGATATTACCGGGGGTCTGCCTCGTGTAGCAGAGTTGTTCGAGGCCCGTTCACCAAAAGATGCTGGCATGCTGGCAGAGGTGACAGGTACGGTTTCCTTTGGTAAGGATACCAAGGGTAAGCAGCGTCTGGTCATTACTGATCTGGAAGGTGTTTCCCATGAGTTCCTGATTCCCAAGGATAAGCACGTCACGGTGCATGACGGCCAAGTGGTAACCAAGGGTGAAAGTATTGTGGATGGCCCAGCCGATCCGCAAGACATTCTGCGCTTGCAAGGCCGTGAAGCGCTGGCACGCTACATCATTGATGAAGTGCAGGACGTATACCGTCTGCAAGGCGTCAAGATCAACGACAAACACATTGAAGTGATTGTTCGTCAGATGTTGCGCCGCGTCAGAATCACAGATGCCGGTGATACCAGCTTCATCATGGGTGAGCAGGTAGAACGTGCTGATGTACTGGCAGAAAACGAAGTGGTCATTGCCGATGACAAGCGTCCCGCCAGTTATGAGTATGTGTTGCTGGGTATTACCAAGGCATCGCTGTCGACGGACTCCTTCATTTCCGCTGCTTCCTTCCAGGAAACCACGCGCGTTCTGACTGAAGCTGCCATACTTGGCAAGCGTGATGAGCTGCGTGGTCTGAAAGAAAACGTGATTGTGGGCCGACTGATTCCTGCCGGAACGGGTCTGGCTTATCACGAGACACGCAAGCGACAGGCGGCAGGAGTTGATCTTGCTGCTTCCGTTGTCGAAGGTGCAACTGAAGAGATGCCACAAGAAACCACAGGCGATGCCGAGGTTGCTTGACAAGGTATTGAACTGTAAATAAAATGCTACGCTTTTCGGGATGGCCGAATGTTTCGCCATCCCGTAATTTTTAGCACTAACAAATTAAAAGGCTTATAAGTTATGCCAACCATCAATCAATTAGTGCGCAAGCCGCGCCAAAAAGTAGTCACTAAGAGCAAGGTGCCTGCGCTGGAAAGTTGCCCGCAAAAGCGTGGTGTGTGCACGCGTGTCTACACGACTACGCCTAAGAAGCCAAACTCGGCTTTGCGTAAGGTAGCCAAAGTGCGCCTGACTAACGGCTATGAAGTGATTAGCTACATCGGCGGTGAAGGCCACAACCTGCAGGAGCACTCTGTTGTGCTGTTGCGCGGCGGTCGTGTGAAAGATTTGCCGGGTGTTCGTTACCACATGGTGCGCGGTAGTCTGGATACTGCTGGCGTTAAGGATCGTAAGCAGTCACGTTCTAAATACGGCGCCAAGCGCCCCAAGGCTGCATAAGCGCAATTGCTTTAATGCAGCAGAAATCAAGGAATCGAGAAAACCATGCCAAGACGTAGAGAAGTTCCCAAGCGTAATATTCTGCCTGACCCAAAATTTGGTAGCCAGGAGGTTTCCAAGTTCGTCAATGTATTGATGACTGGTGGTAAGAAATCTGTAGCCGAGCGCATTTTGTATGGTGCGTTTGATCAGGTGTCTCAAAAGAGTGGTAAAGATGCGCTTGAGGTGTTTACAACAGCGATCGGTAATCTGCGTCCTATCGTGGAAGTCAAGAGTCGCCGCGTCGGTGGTGCTAACTATCAGGTGCCAGTAGAAGTTCGCCCAAGCCGTCGTAGTGCGCTGGCGATGCGTTGGTTGCGTGATGCGGCCCGTAAGCGTGGCGAAAAGTCCATGGGCCTGCGTCTTGCAGCTGAGCTGATCGAAGCGTCCGAAGGTCGTGGTGCTGCCATGAAGAAGCGTGAAGAAGTGCATCGTATGGCTGAAGCCAACAAGGCATTCTCGCATTTCCGTTTCTAATCCATCATCAAGTTAAGTTAGGTAATTTCCGTGGCCCGTAAAACCCCCATTCAACGTTATCGCAACATTGGTATCAGTGCACACATTGATGCCGGTAAAACCACGACAACTGAGCGTATTCTTTTTTACACTGGTGTCAGCCATAAGCTGGGTGAGGTGCATGATGGTGCGGCCACTATGGACTGGATGGAGCAAGAGCAAGAGCGTGGTATTACCATTACCTCTGCTGCGACCACCTGTTTCTGGAAGGGGATGGACAACTCATTCCCGGAACACCGTTTCAATATTATTGACACCCCTGGGCACGTAGACTTCACGATTGAAGTTGAGCGTTCCATGCGTGTGCTGGATGGCGCGTGCATGGTGTACTGTGCGGTAGGTGGTGTGCAGCCACAGTCAGAAACGGTCTGGCGTCAGGCTAATAAGTATAAAGTGCCTCGTTTGGCGTTTGTGAACAAGATGGACCGTACGGGTGCGAACTTCTTTAAGGTGGTTGAGCAGATGCGTCTGCGTCTGAAGGCGAACCCTGTCCCTATCGTGATTCCAATTGGTGCAGAAGACAAGTTTGAAGGTGTGGTTGACTTGATCAAGATGCAGGCCATCATTTGGGACGAGGCATCTCAGGGCATGAAGTTTGAATACAAGGATATCCCTGCGGATTTGGTGGCAGAGGCCAACAAGTGGCGTGAGCATATGGTAGAAGCGGCCGCTGAATCCTCCGAAGAGCTGATGAACAAGTACCTTGAGACCGGCGAGTTGGCCGAAGAGGATATCATTCAGGGGCTGCGTATTCGTACCATTGCAACCGAAATCCAGCCTATGCTGTGCGGTACCGCGTTCAAGAACAAGGGTGTTCAACGCATGCTAGATGCAGTGATTCAGTTCCTGCCATCGCCAGTCGATATCCCGGATGTGGTGGGTGAAACCGAATCGGGTGAGCCAGCAACACGTAAGGCTGATGATGCTGAGAAATTCTCCGCCTTGGCATTCAAGTTGATGACCGATCCGTTTGTAGGTCAACTGACTTTTGTGCGTGTTTATTCTGGCGTCCTGAAAAAGGGTGACACCATTTACAACTCGGTTAAGGGTCGTAAGGAGCGTATTGGTCGTATCGTGCAGATGCATGCGAATGATCGTCAGGAAGTTGATGAAATTCTGGCGGGCGATATCGCTGCGTGTATCGGTCTGAAGGATGTGACGACGGGCGAGACACTGAGCGATGTTGAAAAGCCGATTATTCTTGAGCGCATGGTATTCCCTGAGCCGGTGATTCACGTTGCCGTTGAGCCAAAAACCAAGGCTGACCAGGAAAAAATGGGTATTGCATTGGGTCGTTTGGCGCAAGAAGATCCATCTTTCCGTGTGCGTACAGATGAGGAATCTGGACAAACCATTATCTCCGGTATGGGTGAATTGCACCTTGAGATTCTAGTGGACCGCATGAAGCGTGAATTCAACGTTGAAGCCAATGTGGGCGCGCCACAAGTTGCTTATCGTGAAGCCATCAAGAAGAAGGTGGATGTAGAAGGCAAATTTGTGAAGCAGTCTGGCGGTAAAGGTCAGTATGGTCATGTCTGGATTACGATGGAGCCTAACGAGGCTGGTAAGGGCTTTGAGTTTGTAGACATGATCAAGGGCGGTACTGTGCCACGTGAATTCATCCCAGCGGTTGAAAAAGGACTGCGTGAAACGATTCCATCTGGCATTCTTGCTGGCTTCCCAGTGGTTGATGTCAAAGTGACCCTGTTTGATGGTTCATACCATGATGTTGACTCCAATGAAAATGCCTTCAAGATGGCGGCGTCCATGGCGTTCAAGGATGGTATGCGCAAGGGTGATGCTGTGCTGCTTGAGCCGATTATGGCGGTTGAGGTGGAGACGCCTGAAGATTACATGGGTGATGTGATGGGTGATTTATCTTCACGCCGTGGTGTGATTCAAGGAATGGAAGATCTGGCAGGTGGCGGCAAGGCCATTCGTGCAGAAGTGCCATTGTCCGAGATGTTTGGTTACTCTACTTCGGTGCGTTCCTTGTCGCAAGGTCGTGCAACTTACAGTATGGAATTCAAGCATTACACCGAAGCACCAAAGAATGTGGCAGATGCCATCATTAACAAGAAATAAATGTTCATTAGACTAAAGTTCGATTAACGAGGAATATGCGAAATGGCAAAAGGTAAATTTGAGCGGACGAAGCCGCACGTAAACGTAGGGACGATTGGTCACGTTGACCATGGCAAGACCACATTGACGGCAGCGATCACGACGATTCTGTCGAAGAAATTTGGTGGTGAAGCCAAGGGCTATGCGGATATTGACGCGGCGCCAGAAGAAAAGGCGCGTGGTATTACCATTAACACAGCTCACGTAGAATACGAAACCGAGACTCGTCACTACGCACACGTTGACTGCCCGGGCCATGCTGACTACGTCAAGAACATGATTACCGGTGCTGCCCAGATGGACGGCGCAATTCTCGTTTGTTCCGCAGCAGACGGCCCCATGCCACAAACGCGTGAGCACATCCTGCTGGCTCGCCAAGTAGGTGTTCCTTACATTGTCGTATTCCTGAACAAGGCCGACATGGTGGATGATGCCGAGTTGCTCGAACTGGTTGAAATGGAAGTGCGTGAACTGCTCTCCAAGTACGACTTCCCAGGTGATGACATTCCAATCATCAAGGGTTCCGCCCTGAAAGCACTTGAAGGCGACCAATCTGACATTGGCGAACCTGCTATTTTCAAACTGGCAGAAGCCCTTGACAGCTACATCCCGTTGCCAGAGCGTGCGATTGACGGCACCTTCCTGATGCCAGTTGAAGATGTATTCTCCATCTCTGGTCGTGGTACCGTTGTGACTGGTCGCGTAGAGCGCGGCATCGTCAAGGTGGGCGACGAAATTGAAATCGTGGGTATCAAGCCAACCCTGAAGACCACCTGTACTGGTGTTGAAATGTTCCGTAAGCTGCTGGATCAGGGTCAAGCAGGTGATAACGTTGGCGTACTGCTGCGTGGTACCAAGCGTGAAGAAGTTGAGCGTGGTCAAGTGCTGGCCAAGCCAGGTTCCATCAAGCCACATACCAAGTTCACTGCAGAAATCTACGTATTGGGCAAGGATGAAGGTGGTCGTCACACCCCATTCTTCAACGGCTACCGTCCACAGTTCTACTTCCGTACAACGGACGTAACTGGTGCAGTTGAATTGCCAGCGGGTACAGAAATGGTGATGCCAGGAGACAACGTATCCATCACAGTGCAACTGATTGCACCGATTGCGATGGAAGAAGGTCTGCGCTTTGCGATTCGTGAAGGTGGCCGTACTGTTGGCGCCGGCGTCGTCGCTAAGGTTATTGAGTAATCTAAGTCGTCAAATCAATACGGCAGGGGTTTCCCTGCCGTTTCGCTCTTTAAGGAAAGTAAAATGGCAGCTCAAAAAATTCGTATCCGCCTCAAGGCATTTGATTATCGTCTGATTGATCAATCTGCACTTGAGATTGTCGATACTGCCAAACGCACTGGTGCTGTGGTTAAGGGACCAGTTCCACTACCAACACGTATTGAACGCTTCGATATTCTGCGTTCTCCGCACGTCAACAAAACCTCGCGCGATCAGTTTGAAATCCGTACGCATCAGCGCTTGATGGACATCGTCGATCCGACCGACAAAACGGTCGATGCATTGATGAAGTTGGATCTACCTGCTGGCGTTGATGTGGAAATCAAGCTGTAAATAGTTTTTAGTTGTCAATCAAAGGGTGGTCGGATATAATCCGGCCTCTTGCAAACGGGCTGGTCAATTGTAATCAGCCTTTTAATTATTATAAGGAATCGATCATGAGCTTAGGGCTTATTGGTCGCAAGGTCGGTATGACCCGCATTTTTACCGAGGATGGCGAAAGCGTTCCGGTCACTGTGCTGGAAGTTGTACCTAACCGTGTGACACAGATCAAGACACTTCAAAGCGATGGCTATACTAGCCTTCAAGTCGCACATGGTGAGCGTCGTGCCAGCCGTATCAACAAGGCATTGACCGGTCACTATGCCAAAGCTGGTGTTGCAGCTGGTGCTGGCATCAAAGAATTCCCGGTTGCTGAAGATGTGTTGGCTAATTACAACGTGGGTGGTCAGATCACTGTTGAAATTTTCCAGCCAGGTCAGATGGTTGATGTGACAGGTACCTCTCTGGGTAAAGGATATGCCGGTGCCATCAAGCGCCACAACTTCAGCTCCAACCGTGCATCCCACGGTAACTCTCGTTCACACAACGTGCCAGGCTCCATCGGTATGGCGCAAGATCCTGGCCGCGTATTTCCAGGTAAGCGTATGCCAGGCCATCTGGGTGCAGTTAAGACAACTGTGCAAAACCTGCAAATTGTGCGTGTTGATGCTGAGCGTAATCTTCTCTTGATCAAGGGCGCGGTGCCTGGTTCCAAGGGTGGTGATGTGGTTGTGCGTCCAGCAGTGAAGGCAGGTGCATAATGGAACTTAAATTAATCGATAAGAACGGCAAGGCAGCAAAGAGCGGGGTCACTGTTTCTGACGTGACCTTTGGTCGTGAATTCAATGAAACGCTTGTGCATCAGGTTGTCGTTGCCTATATGGCAAATTCCCGTGCTGGTACTCGCGCACAATTGGGTCGTGGCAATGTGAGCCACACCACGCACAAGCCATGGAATCAAAAGGGTACGGGTCGTGCACGTTCTGGTATGAGTTCCAGCCCAATCTGGCGTGGAGGTGGTCGTGCATTCCCTAACAGCCCAAATGAAAATTTCAGCCAAAAAGTCAATCGTAAGGCTTATCGCGCTGGTATGCAGTCCATCTTGTCTGAGCTGGTGCGTCAGGATCGTCTGAGTGTTGTTGAGGAGTTCAGTCTCGAAGCGCCTAAGACCAAGATGCTAGCAGAAAAAATCAAGGGTCTTGGCTATCACGATAGCGTGCTAGTGCTGATTGATGGATTTGATGAAAATCTGTACTTGTCTGCACGTAACCTGCCAAATGTGATGGTGCTTGAGGCGCAATATGCTGACCCTGTCAGTCTGGTGCGTTTCCCGAATGTGGTGGCTACCAAGGCTGCTGTCAAGAAGTTAGAGGAGGTGCTGGCATGAGCGCTCTGATTCATACACAGGATCGTCTGCTGCAAGTCATTCTTGCACCACAAATCACTGAAAAGGCAACACGTCTGGCTGACAAGCATCAGCAGATTGCTTTCAAGGTCCGTACAGATGCGACCAAGCCTGAAATCAAGGCGGCAGTTGAGTTGGTGTTCAAGGTTGAAGTGGATGCCGTCACAGTAGCCAATGTTGGTGGAAAGCAAAAGCGTGCAGGCCGTATCATGGGTCGCCGTAAGGATTGGAAGAAGGCTTATGTGAGCCTGAAGCCAGGTCAAGAAATTAACTTTGCAGCGGGCGAATAGGAGAAATCATGGCACTGATTAAAGTCAAGCCGACTTCCCCAGGACGGCGCGCCGTAGTGAAGGTGGTAACACCTGAGCTTCACAAGGGCAAGCCCCACGCGCCGCTGCTGGAGAAGCAAAGCAAAAACGCTGGTCGTAACAACAACGGCCGTATTACTGTGCGTCATCAAGGTGGTGGGCATAAGCAACATTACCGTGTAATCGACTTCCGTCGTAACAAGGATGGCATCGTCGCTAAGGTTGAGCGTCTTGAGTACGATCCAAACCGTAGTGCGCATATTGCATTGCTCTGCTATGCGGATGGCGAGAGGCGCTACATTATTGCGCCACGTGGTGTTTCAGCGGGTGCTGAACTGATAAGTGGTTCGGATGCGCCAATTAAGGTTGGTAATGCGTTGCCGCTGCGCAACATCCCTGTAGGTAGCACGGTGCACTGTATCGAATTGCAACCGGGTAAGGGTGCGCAGATTGCCCGCTCAGCCGGTACTTCCGTGCAATTGCTTGCTCGTGAAGGTAGCTACGCCCAATTGCGTTTGCGCTCTGGTGAAGTGCGCCGGGTACACGTCGATTGCAAAGCAACTATCGGTGAAGTGGGTAATGAAGAGCATCAACTGCGTTCCATCGGCAAAGCTGGTGCGATGCGTTGGCGTGGTGTTCGTCCTACCGTTCGCGGTGTGGTCATGAACCCGATTGATCACCCCCATGGTGGCGGTGAGGGTAGAACTGCTGCCGGTATGAATCCAGTGAGTCCATGGGGTACACCAACCAAGGGATATCGTACTCGTAGCAACAAGCGTACGGACAACATGCGCGTTAGCCGTCGTCCGGCGAATAAGAGGTAATTAATATGGCACGTTCTATTAAAAAGGGACCGTTTGTTGACGGCCATCTGGCTAAAAAAGTAGAAGTTGCTTCTGCTGCACGTGATAGAAAGCCGATCAAAACTTGGTCGCGCCGTTCTACCATTCTGCCTGACTTTATTGGCTTGACGATTGCAGTCCATAACGGCAGGCAGCACGTTCCAGTGCTGATTTCTGAAAACATGGTTGGCCACAAACTCGGCGAATTTGCTTTGACCCGTACTTTCAAGGGTCATGCTGCCGACAAGAAAGCCAAGAAGTAGGAGTATGACGATGAAAGTATCCGCAGTATTAAGAGGTGTTCATCTGTCCCCGCAGAAGGCGCGCTTGGTGGCTGATTTGATCCGCGGTAAGAAGGTGGACAATGCCCTGAACATTCTGAACTTCACGCCCAAAAAAGGCGCAGAAGTGATCAAGAAGGTTGTGGAGTCTGCGATTGCCAATGCTGAGCATAATGAAGGCGCTGACATCGATGAACTCAAGGTGGTGTCGATCTACGTAGATAAGGGCATTGTCCTGAAACGTATTCGTGCACGTGCAAAGGGCCGTGCTGGTCGCATCATCAAACCTACCAGTCACATTACTGTGACTGTCGGTAATTAAAGGAATCGCTATGGGTCAGAAAATTCATCCGTTTGGTTTCCGTCTTGGCGTCCAAAAAAACTGGCTGTCTCGTTGGTATTCCAGCAGTAAGAGCTTCCCCGATATGCTGAACAGCGATATTAAGGTGCGCGATTTCCTTAATAAAAAGCTGGCACATGCCGCGGTAAGCAAGATTGTCATTGAACGTCCAGCTAAGAACGCAAAGATTACAATCTACAGCGCACGTCCAGGTATTGTGATTGGTAAAAAAGGTGAGGATATCGAATCCTTGCGCACCAGTCTGCAAGGCTTAATGAAAGTGCCTGTGCATCTCAATATCGAAGAAGTGCGCAAGCCTGAAATTGATGCGGCATTGATTGCACAAAGCATTGCGCAACAGCTCGAAAAGCGTGTGATGTTCCGCCGTGCCATGAAGCGTGCTATGCAAAATGCCATGCGCCTGGGTGCTCAGGGTATCAAAATCATGAGTTCAGGTCGTTTGAATGGAATCGAAATTGCACGTACAGAATGGTATCGCGAAGGCCGTGTGCCATTGCACACCCTGCGTGCTGATATTGATTACGGCGTTGCTGAAGCGAAGACCACCTACGGGATTATTGGTATCAAGGTTTGGGTGTTCAAGGGCGAAGTTTTTGCTAATAAAGGTGAACAACCTGTCATTGCTGCTGAGCCAGAAAAAAAGGCTAGACCAGCAGTAGAACCAGAAAAGAGAGTAAGAAAGTCGGGGGCGAAAAATGCTACAGCCAGCTAGACAAAAATTCCGCAAAATGCAGAAGGGCCGGAATAAAGGTATTGCTACCACCGGCAACAAAGTAAGTTTTGGTGAATTCGGTTTGAAAGCAGTTGGACGTGGCCGTCTGACAGCGCGTCAGATCGAAGCTGCACGTCGCGTCATGACCCGTCACATCAAGCGTGGTGGGCGTGTGTGGATCCGTGTCTTCCCGGATCAGCCGATCTCCAAGAAGCCTGCAGAAGTTCGTATGGGTAATGGTAAGGGTAGTACCGAGTACTACGTTGCACAGATCCAGCCGGGCAAAATGTTATATGAAATGGACGGTGTGAGTGAGCAGCTTGCACGTGAAGCGTTCCGTTTGGCAGCTGCCAAGTTGCCAATTGAAACGACATTCACGACCCGTCATGTTGGGAGCTGAGCATGAAAGCATCCGAATTGAGAGCAAAGTCTGTTGAAGAGCTGAATAATGAGCTGATCGAATTGCGCCGTGCGCAATTCTCCCTGCGCATGCAGTTGGCAACACAACAGTTGAACAAAGTTGATCAGGTTGGCAAGGTTCGTCGTGACATCGCTCGCGTTCGCACCGTGCTTGCCGAGAAAGCGAAGCAGGCTTAATTATGACCGAGAATCAAACTGAAAAACTGGTACGCACCCTGAGTGGTCGCGTGGTGAGTGACAAGATGGACAAGACAGTCACTGTGCTGGTTGAGCGTCGTGTGAAGCATCCATTGATTGGTAAGGTGGTGCGCCGTTCAAATAAGTTTCACGCGCATGACGAGAACAACGAGTGCAAAGAAGGTGATCTGGTCGTGATTGAAGAGAGTCCCCCAATATCCAAGACAAAAACCTGGAAAGTCAGCAAGGTTTTGGAGAAGGCACGTAGCGTTTAAGTATTTATATATTGCGCTGTCAATGCAGCGCAATATATAATGTCGGACTTTTTGGCGGGCACACAGCTCCCGCCCCAATACTGACCGTGAATTTGTCGGCCGTGCGAGACAGGCGGCTGGTGTTGGTTAAACGGATTAAGTTGGAGATTATTCTCATGATTCAAATGCAATCTCGGCTGGAAGTAGCCGACAACACTGGTGCACGCTCGGTAATGTGCATTAAGGTGCTGGGTGGCTCGAAGCGTCGCTACGCAGGTATTGGTGACGTCATCAAGGTCACTGTTAAAGATGCTGCACCGCGCGGACGCGTCAAGAAGGGCGAGGTTTACAGTGCAGTGGTTGTTAGAACAACCAAGGGTGTTCGTCGTCCAGACGGCTCGCTTGTTAAGTTCGATGGCAATGCGGCTGTGCTTTTAAACAATAAGTTGGAGCCGATCGGTACTCGTATTTTCGGGCCAGTGACACGCGAACTTCGTGGTGAGCGTTTCATGAAGATCGTTTCCCTTGCGCCAGAAGTACTGTAAGGAGATTGGATCAATGAATAAGATTCGCAAGGGTGACCAAGTCATCCTGACAACAGGTAAGGATAAAGGCGAGCGCGGTACTGTCTTGGCAGTATTGGCCACAGGACATGTGCTGGTTGAGGGTTTGAACGTGGCGAAAAAGCACGCAAAGCCTAACCCAATGCGTGGTATCGCCGGTGGCATTATCAACAAGGAAATGCCGATCGATATCTCGAATGTCGCTTTGTACAATGCCGCTACTGAAAAGGGCGATCGCGTTGGTTTCAAGACACTTGACGATGGGCGCAAGGTTCGCGTGTTCAAGTCAAGCGGCGAAGTCGTTGACGCTTAAGGAATTATCATGGCCCGTTTAAAACAGTTTTATAACGATACCGTAGTTAAGCAACTGACAGAGCAGTTTGGTTACAAGTCAGTCATGGAGGTACCGCGCATTGAGAAGATTACACTCAATATGGGTGTAGGCGAGGCGGTTGCTGACAAGAAGATTATGGAAAATGCGGTTGCTGACCTCGAGAAAATTGCTGGTCAGAAGCCTATTGTCACCAAGGCCAAGAAGTCCGTGGCTTCTTTTAAGATTCGTGATGGTTATCCGGTCGGATGCAAGGTGACGCTGCGTCGCGAGCGCATGTATGAATTTCTCGACCGTCTGGTGACTGTTGCTATGCCACGTATTCGTGATTTTCGTGGTGTGTCTGCCAAGTCTTTTGACGGACGTGGCAATTACAACATGGGGATGAAAGAGCAAATCATTTTCCCGGAAATTGAGTACGACAAGATCGACGCATTGCGCGGTATGAATATCACGATTACGACGACTGCAAAATCGGATGATGAGGCGCGTGCGCTGCTTTCAGCATTCAGTTTTCCATTTAGGAACTAAAGATTATGGCTAAAACCTGTCTGATAGAGCGCGAACAAAAGCGTCGCGACACTGTAAAAAAATTTGCAGCTAAACGCGCTGCATTAGAGACTGTAATTAATGATGCAACTGCATCAGCAGATGATCGACGCGCTGCGCGATTGAAGCTGCAAAGTCTGCCACGTAACTCCAGTCCTGTGCGTTTGCGCAACCGCTGTGCGTTGACTGGTCGTCCACGTGGTGTATTCAGTAAATTTGGTATTGCGCGCGGTAAATTGCGCGAGTTGATGATGCGTGGCGAAGTGCCTGGCGTCACCAAAGCTAGCTGGTAACGGAGGGTTATTGTAATGAGTATGAGTGATCCGATTGCCGACATGCTGACGCGTATTCGTAACGCGCAGAGTGTCAACAAGCCGACGGTTTCGATGCCATCGTCCAAGCTGAAGACTGCAATTGCAGCTGTGCTAAAAGACGAAGGTTATATTGAGGATTTTTCTGTACAAACAGTGGATGGTAAACCTCAGTTGAATGTTGCGCTCAAGTACTACGCTGGTCGCCCAGTGATTGAGAGCATCAGCCGTGTGAGCCGCCCTGGTCTGCGTATTTATCGCGGCAGTCAGAATATGCCTAAGGTAATGAATGGTCTTGGTGTGACAATCGTGTCCACATCCAAGGGGGTAATGACTGATCGCAAAGCGCAAGCTGCCGGTGTCGGCGGTGAAGTGCTGTGTGTTGTGGCTTAAGGAGATTAAGATGTCTCGCGTAGCTAAAAATCCAGTCTCAATTCCTGCAAAAGTTGAAGTGTCGTTGTCTCCTGCCAGCATCTCTGTCAGTGGGCCGTTAGGTAAGTTGTCACACCCGTTGACTGATGCTGTCAAGCTCGAACGTGATGGTGATGCTATTACTTTCGCAGCCGCAAATGATAGTCAGCATGCGCGTGCCATGTCTGGTACATTGCGCGCTTTGGTTGCCAATATGGTGCAAGGTGTGTCGCAAGGCTTTACCCGCAAGCTGACACTGGTTGGTGTGGGATACAAAGCTCAGGCACAAGGTTCTACCTTGATTTTGGACCTCGGATATTCACACCCGATTACACATGCCATGCCACAAGGCGTGACCGTACAGACCCCTAGCCAGACTGAAGTCGTGCTGACGGGCTATGACAAGCAGGTGGTCGGACAAGTTGCCGCACAAATTCGTGCATATCGTTCCCCAGAGCCATACAAAGGCAAGGGTGTGCGTTATTCCGATGAAGTTGTGGTTATTAAAGAAACCAAGAAGAAGTAAGGTTTAGCCATGAATAATCTGAACAATATAGATTCCCGTTTGCGTCGTGCGCGCAAAACAAGGGCTAAGATTGCCGAGCTGAAGAAGACGCGCCTGAGTGTGCATCGCAGCAATACGCATATTTATGCGCAAATTATTGCTGAAACTGGTGACAAGGTGCTGGCGAGTGCTTCTACTCTGGAAGCGGAAGTTCGTAAAAGTATCAAGAACGGTGGCAACATCGCTGCGGCGGCTGAGATCGGTAAGCGTATTGCCGAAAAAGCAAAGGCGGCAGGCGTTACCCAAGTAGCTTTCGACCGTTCCGGCTACAAATACCACGGTCGTATTAAGGCGCTTGCTGATGCAGCGCGTGAAAACGGCTTGTCCTTCTAATAGACGGGGTTGATGATGGCAAGAGATAAAGAAGTTGAACAGCAGACCGATGGTCTGCGTGAGAAGATGATCGGCGTCAACCGTGTCACCAAGGTGGTCAAGGGTGGTCGTATCATGAGCTTTGCTGCACTGACTGTTGTTGGTGATGGTGATGGCGGCGTTGGTATGGGTAAGGGCAAGGCCCGCGAAGTACCTGTAGCCGTACAAAAGGCAATGGATGAGGCGCGCCGTGGTATGGTCAAGATCAGCCTGAATAATGGCACCTTGCATCATGCAGTTACTGGTACTCACGGTGCAGCCAAAGTGTTTATTCAGCCTGCATCTGAAGGTACTGGCATCATTGCTGGTGGTGCGATGCGTGCGATTTTTGAGGTCATGGGTGTGACCAATGTGTTGGCCAAATGCATCGGATCCTCCAATCCATACAATGTGGTGCGTGCCACCTTGAACGGATTGAAATCGATGAATACGCCATCAGAAATTGCTGCCAAGCGCGGCAAAAGTATTGAAGAAATACGAGGTTGATCATGGCGAAGGCTAAAAAAGAAACAAACACGCTGAAAGTGACTTTGGTAAAAAGCACGATTGGCAGAATCCAGGCACACCGTGCTTGTGTGGCTGGATTGGGTTTACGACGCATGCACCATACCGTTGAAGTGCAGGATACTCCTGCAAATCGCGGCATGATTAATGCAGTCAGCTATCTGTTGAAGGTGGATGCATCATGAAATTGAATTCAATTAAACCGGCAGAAGGTGCCAAGAAGGAACGTCGCCGCGTAGGTCGTGGTATTGGTTCTGGTCTGGGTAAAACTGCAGGCCGCGGTCATAAAGGTCAAAAGTCGCGTACTGGTGGATTTCACAAGGTAGGCTTCGAGGGTGGGCAGATGCCTATCCAACGTCGTCTTCCTAAGCGTGGTTTTGTGTCTCTGACTAAAGAAGACACTGCACGTGTTCGCACCAGTGAGTTGATGCAAGTTGAAGGTGATGTAGTCGATATGCTGGCTTTGAAACAAGCTAAAGTTGTACCGGCTGGTGCGCGAGCTGTGAAGGTTTATCTCTCTGGCGAAGTGACACGTGCGATCAGTGTTCAGGGTTTGCTCCTGAGCAAGGGCGCGCGCGCTGCGCTGGAAGCCGCTGGCGGCAAGATTGTTGAATAAAGCCAAGAGGCGCAATCAAGTTGGCAAATGATCGTTTGTTAGGAAATATGGGCAAAATGTCCGAGCTGAAGGGTCGCCTGCTGTTTGTTGTAGGTGCGTTGATTGTTTACCGGCTTGGAACTTTTATTCCAGTGCCCGGCATTGATCCTGATGTGTTGGCCCGTCTGTTCGAGTCTCAATCAGACGGTATTCTGGGAATGTTCAATATGTTCTCAGGTGGTGCTTTGTCTAGATTTAGTTTGTTTGCACTGGGCATCATGCCGTACATTTCGGCATCGATCATTATGCAGTTGCTGACGGTGGTGTCACCACAATTGGAGCAGCTGAAAAAGGAAGGTGAGGCTGGTCGCCGTCAAATTACCAAGTACACCCGTTATGGGACACTGGTGTTGGCCACTTTCCAGGCATTGGGTATTTCAATTGCCTTGGAAGGGCAAGCCGGCTTAGTAATTGATCCGGGCATGATGTTCAGAATCACAGCAGTGGTGACGTTGGTGAGTGGTACGATGTTTTTGATGTGGCTTGGTGAGCAGATCACCGAACGTGGTATTGGTAACGGCATATCCATCATTATTTTTGCAGGGATTGTGGCCGGATTGCCGAGCGCAATTGGCGGTACTCTGGAATTGGCAAGAACTGGAACATTCCATCCATTGTTTGTTTTGTTCCTGATTATTGCCGTTATTCTCGTCACTGCATTTGTGGTGTTTGTGGAACGTGGCCAACGTAAGATTACGGTCAATTATGCCAAGCGTCAGGTGGGTCGTAAGGTATTTGGTGGTCAGACCAGCCATTTGCCGCTGAAGCTGAATATGGCGGGCGTGATTCCTCCTATTTTTGCATCAAGCATCATACTTTTTCCAGCCACGATGGCGGGATGGTTTGGTGGTAGCGAAAACATGACATGGTTGAGAGATATTGGGTCGACCCTCTCTCCTGGTCAGCCGCTTTATATTATGTTGTTTGCAGCGGCGATTATTTTCTTCTGCTTTTTCTACACGGCGTTGGTGTTCAACCCAAAAGAAACGGCAGATAACTTGAAGAAAAGTGGTGCGTTTGTACCAGGTATTCGCCCAGGTGAACAAACAGCGCGGTACATTGATCGCATCATGGGGCGATTGACATTGGCCGGAGCGCTTTACATTACTGCGGTTTGCTTGTTACCTGAGTTTTTGATCTTGAAGTACAACGTGCCTTTTTACTTCGGTGGCACTTCATTGCTGATTATTGTAGTGGTGACCATGGATTTTATGGCACAAGTACAGTCGCATATGATGTCACAACAATACGAAAGCCTGCTTAAAAAGGCTAACTTCAAGGGCGGTGCGGTGACGCCGCGTTGAAAAGGATAGGCAGAGGATGGCGAAAGAAGATTCGATTGAGATGCAAGGTGTGGTGTTGGAAAACCTGCCTAATGCAACCTTTCGCGTAAAGTTGGAAAATGATTATGTGGTGCTGGGTCATATCTCAGGCAAGATGCGCAAAAACTACATTCGCATTCTGCCGGGTGACAAAGTGACGGTTGAAATGACACCATACGATTTATCACGGGCACGGATTATTTTCCGTGCTAAATAAGAATCTGTAGTGAGGTAAATAAAATGAGAGTTCGTGCATCGGTTAAGGCTTTATGCCGTAATTGCAAGGTTGTTCGTCGTCGCGGTGTCGTGCGTATTATCTGTACGGATCCGCGCCACAAGCAGCGGCAAGGTTAATTCTAGGTAAATGGGCAAAGCTGATTGTATAAAATCAGCCAAGCTGTTAAAATTTTGGGCTTTTTGGCGCTTACGTAATACGTTGTGTCATCATTTTGGAGTTAGTACATGGCTCGGATAGCAGGGGTAAACATCCCAAATCATAAGCATGCGGAAATCGCACTGACTGCGATTTACGGTGTTGGTCGCAATACTGCCAAGCAAATTTGTGTTGCGGCAGGGGTTGCTGCTACAGCAAAGATCAAGGATCTGAATGACGCAGAAGTTGAAAAGTTGCGTGATGAAGTGGCCAAACTCAAGGTTGAGGGTGATCTTCGCCGTGAAGTAACCATGAACATCAAGCGTTTGATGGATCTTGGTTGCTACCGTGGTATTCGTCATCGTCGTGGCTTGCCAGTTCGTGGTCAACGCACCAAGACCAATGCGAGAACTCGTAAGGGTCCTATTAAGCCGATCAAGGCATCCAAGTAAGGAATTAGTAAATGGCTAAAGCTAACGCACGCGTTCGTAAGAAAGTTAAGAAGAACATTGCAGAAGGTATTGCGCACGTTCACGCTTCTTTCAACAACACCATTATCACCATCACTGACCGTCAGGGTAATGCATTGTCATGGGCAACCTCAGGCGGTGCTGGTTTCAAAGGTTCGCGAAAGAGTACTCCATTTGCTGCTCAGGTTGCAGCTGAGGCTGCAGGCAAGGCAGCGCAGGAGTGTGGTGTGAAGAACCTGGAAGTTCGTATAAAAGGTCCTGGACCGGGTCGCGAGTCAGCTGTGCGTGCCTTGAATGCCGCCGGTTTTAAAATTACAAGTATTTCGGATGTGACGCCTGTGCCGCATAACGGCTGCCGTCCTCCAAAGAAGCGCCGTATCTAACGCGCTGGATATCACAGGAGAATACCTTGGCTAGAAATCTTGATCCTAAGTGCCGTCAGTGCCGTCGTGAAGGCGAAAAGCTGTTTCTGAAAGGCGAGAAGTGCTTTACTGACAAGTGCGCTATCGAGAAGCGTAACTTCCCTCCCGGTCAGCATGGTCAACGTCGTAATCAGCGTTTGTCTGACTACGGTGTGCAATTGCGTGAAAAGCAGAAGGTTCGTCGTATCTACGGTGTATTGGAAGGTCAGTTCCGTAGCTACTATGCTGAAGCGGATCGTCAGAAGGGTATTACCGGCGAGAACCTGTTACAGCTGTTGGAGTGCCGTCTTGATAACGTAGCATATCGCATGGGTTTTGGTGCTTCTCGTACCGAAGCGCGTCAGATTGTGCGTCATAACAGCATTCTCGTGAACGGCAAGCGCGTCAATATTCCTTCTTATCAGGTGCGTCCAGGTGATGAGATTCAAGTCGCTGAGTCGTCCAAGCAGCAACTGCGTATCAAGGGTGCGCTGGAAGCAGCTGAGCAGCGCGGTTTCCCTGAGTGGGTATCGGTTGATACGAAAGCACTGAAAGGTACTTTCAAGGCCCGTCCACAACGTGACGAGTTGCCGCCAACGATTAACGAGTCTCTCGTCGTCGAACTTTATTCCAAGTAATCTAAACCCGGTTTGTTAGGGTCTTAAGGAAAGTTTATGCAAAACAGTCCGACAGAATATTTAAAGCCGCGCGTTGTTGACGTGGAAGTGCTTTCACCATTGCGCGCGAAAGTAACACTGGAGCCGATGGAGCGTGGTTTCGGTTATACGCTTGGTAATGCCCTGCGTCGTGTGTTGCTGTCTTCTATTCCAGGCTATGCCATCACGGAAGTAAAGATTGATGGTGTGGTGCATGAGTACTCCACGCTGGATGGTGTTCAGGAAGATGTCGTGGATATCTTGTTGAACCTGAAAGGCGTTGCGCTGAAGTTGAATAATAAAACTGAAGCTATCCTGACTTTGAACAAGTCGGCTGAAGGTGTTGTGACTGCAGGTGATTTTGAAACTGGACATGATGCTGAAATCGTCAATCCAAATCATGTGATTGCCCATCTGACGACAGGTGGCAAGCTGAACCTTGAGGTTAAGGTAGAAATGGGTCGCGGTTATCAACCTGTTCCCGCACGTCAGAAAGGTGTCGATGAGGATCGGGTATTAGGCTTCATTATGGTAGACGCGTCCTTCAGTCCAATCAACAAGGTCAGCTACCAAGTGGAAAGCGCACGTGTTGAACAGCGTACCGATCTTGATAAGTTGATCATGGATGTTGAAACCAACGGCGTGATCGAGCCAGAGCAGGCTATTCGTGATGCAGCACGTATTCTGATGGGTCAACTGGCTGTGTTTGCTGATCTTGAAGGTGCACCAACTGAAGTTGAAGTGAAACACGCTCCGCAGGTTGATCCAATTCTCTTGCGTCCGGTTGATGATCTTGAACTGACAGTACGTTCGGCAAACTGTCTGAAAGCTGAAAATATTTACTATATTGGCGACTTGATTCAGCGCACTGAAAATGAATTATTAAAGGCGCCAAATCTTGGCCGTAAATCTCTGAATGAGATTAAGGATGTTCTGGCATCTAAAGGCCTGACATTAGGTATGAAACTGGAAAACTGGCCACCGGTCGGTCTGGAAAAGGTCTGAGGGTATCACTATGCGTCATCGCAACAGCAATCGTAAATTAAATCGCACCAGTAGCCATCGTCAGGCGATGTTGCGTAACATGGCCAATTCCTTATTGCGCCATGAAGTGATCAAGACAACTCTGCCAAAGGCAAAGGAACTGCGCCGTGTTGCAGAGCCGTTGATCACGCTGGGCAAGAATGCAACGCTGGCAAATCGACGTTTGGCATTCAGTCGTACTCGTGATCGCGATATCGTGGGTAAGCTGTTTAACGAGCTTGGTCCACGTTACCAGTCCCGTAATGGTGGGTATTTGCGCATCCTGAAATGCGGCTTCCGAGTTGGTGATAATGCGCCAATGGCTTTGGTCGAGTTGGTTGATCGACCTGAAGTGGAAGTTGAAGCGCCGGTAGCCACCGAGTAAACAGGCAACGATAAAAAAGCCGGTCCCTGACCGGCTTTTTTATTGCGCGATTATCGCGCTGAGGCCCTATCCAGTGATCGTTGAACGGATAAACTGCTCCAATTGCGTATGATCAAAGGGCCACCTGAGCTGAGTGCGTGACGAAGTGTGAAGCACGACTGGAATGAGGGTGCCATAGACGGCAAGCAACTGATCGTCTTCGGCGATATCGATCATGGTGAACAGCTGATCCAGCTTCATTTGCTTTACCAGCATTTCTGCTTCTTCACATAAATGGCAGGATGTGGTGCCGTATAAAATGAACTGAACAGGATGTGCGTGTTCCATTATTGAGTACTTTCATTATGTGATTGCTGATAAAGCGTTTCCGATGACTCGAAAAAACACCATAATAATGATTTATCGTACATCGTAGTTATTGATCATTTCTCCAATCTTACTGTTTAGGCTGACGAATGGCTGAAATCCAAGAATCAAAAGAAAGCTTGCAGGAAAGCCTTCAGCAAGTCATCACTTTGCTCAACAAGCACAAGCTTGTTGAGGGGCTTGTGCATAAGCAGGACATGCCTAACCAGGCGCTGGTCGAAAGTCTGGTACATAAACAGAATCTAGCCGAATTGCAGAAGCGATTGGATGCGCTACACCCTGCGGACGTTGCATACATTCTTGAAGCATTGCCACTGGATCAGCGTCTGGACGTGTGGGAGCTGGTCAAGGCCGAGCGCGATGGTGATATTCTGCTTGAGGTATCGGATGCTGTCCGGCAAACGCTTATTGCCGACATGGACAGTGATGAGTTGCTGGCTGCGGCTGAACAACTGGATACGGATGAGCTGGCTGATCTGGCACCCGATCTGCCCAAGGACGTGTTGCAGGACCTTTTCGAGAGTCTGGATGCGCGCAATCGTGAGCGATTGCAGTCTGCATTGTCATATCCTGAAGATGCTGTTGGTGCGTTAATGGATTTTGATGTGGTCACCATTCGTGAAGACATCGATCTGGAGGTGGCGCTGCGTTATCTGCGTCGTATCGGGAGTTTGCCAGACCATACGGACAAATTGTTTGTAGTGGATCGTCATGATGTGCTGCGCGGTGTGTTGCCATTAAAGCGTTTGGTGGTGAATGATCTGGATTCCGAAGTGGCAGATATCATGGCGGATGATCCTGTGGTCTTTCATCCGGAAGACAAGGCAAGAGAGGCTGCAAAGGCCTTTGAGCGTTATGATCTGGTAACCGCCCCGGTGGTGGATGAAAACCATAAGTTGGTAGGCCGCCTTACCGTCGATACGGTGATGGACTTTATCCGTGAGGAAGCAGAAAGCGATATGCTTTCACTGGCAGGTCTGAGAGAAGAAGAGGATATGTTTTCCTCTGTCTGGAAGGCGGTGCAAAACCGCTGGACCTGGCTGGCCATCAACTTGGTGACGGCTATTGTGGCTTCCCGGGTGATTGGCTTGTTTGAAGGGTCCATTGAAAAGATTGTAGCGCTGGCCGCGTTAATGCCAATTGTCGCGGGGATTGGTGGAAACTCAGGTAATCAGACCATTACCATGATTGTTCGCGGTCTGGCGCTTGGACAGGTTGCTTCTCACAATATGAAGTCGATGCTATTGAAAGAGCTGGGGATTGCGCTCTTTAACGGACTCATCTGGGGTAGTGTGCTCGGGGTGCTTGCTTACTTGCTGTATGGCAGTTTTTCGCTTGGAGTGGTAATGACAGCGGCCATGACACTCAACCTGCTGCTGGCAGCGACCATGGGGGTGCTGATCCCGTTGATGATGACGAAGTTTGGTCGTGACCCGGCTGTGGGCTCAAGTGTGCTGATTACCGCCATGACAGACAGCGGTGGATTTTTTATTTTCCTTGGACTTGCGACAATTTTCCTGCTCTAGGCGCTACTTATGAATCCAGAAATTGATCTTGTGTTGCAGGAAATGCAGACGGATTTGCTAGCACCTAGCATGCTTTGGCAATTGAGTGTCATTGCGCTGAGTTTATTGCTCGCGTGGTCGATCAATGGCTTATTGCGTGCGTATGTCATGCGCAAAGCACAGGAGCGCTGGAAAGTCGGCATTGGTGGCTTTAATCGCGCCTTGTTTCCGTTGTCCTCACTACTTTTCATTTATATCGGCAAAGCCATTCTGTCGCATTGGCAACACACACCTTTGCTAAAGCTGGCCGCAACCTTACTGCTGGCGATGGCAATCATCCGGCTGGTCGTCTATGCCTTGCGCTATATCTTCTCGCCCAGTGGTTGGTTACGCACGATGGAAGGCGGGATATCCAGTCTTGTTTGGGTGATTGTTGCGCTACATTTAAGCGGCATTTTGCCGGAAATTGTGGCACTACTGGATGGGGTGAGTTTCAACCTCGGCAAGAATCGAGTAACGCTGCTGATTATCCTGCAGGCGCTACTGATTATCCTCGTTACCCTGTTTGTAGCACTTTGGCTCAGCCGCTGGGTGGAAAACCGGCTGATGGGCACCATGCAGATCAATATGAACCTGCGGGTCGTACTGAGCAAACTGGTGCGCATACTGTTTTCCCTGATTGCAGTGTTGATGGCGTTATCTGCGGTTGGTCTCGACATTACCTTGCTATCAGTGTTTGGTGGCGCGCTTGGGGTGGGCTTGGGTTTTGGCTTGCAAAAAATTGCCAGCAATTATGTTAGTGGCTTCATTATCTTGCTGGATGATTCCATCCATATTGGGGACATTGTGACGGTAGAGCCCCATTATGGTGTGGTCAGTGAGTTGCGATCACGCTACATGGTATTACGCAAATTGGACAATACTGAGGTCATCATCCCTAACGAGAATCTGGTCACTAACGTCATGATTAATCATTCCATGACGGATCGACGGGTGCGCGTGCAGATGAGTCTGCAAGTGAGTTATCAGACAGATCTAGATCTGGCGATGAAATTGATGATGGAGGCGGCTCGTACGCAGGAGAGAGTGCTGCCGGACCCGGCACCTTCTGCACTGGTGCGTGCATTTGCGGATAGCGGTATAGAGTTGTTGTTGAATGTCTGGATCAATGATCCGGAAAATGGATCTGCACGATTGCAGTCTGAAATTTATCTGGATATCTGGCGCGCATTTAAGACCAATGGTGTTTCAATTCCCTATCCGCAACGTGAAGTGCGGATTCTGAATGCACCACAGCCGGATACATTGTCTGGTGCAGAGAGTTGAGTCCTTGCATCATTTAGGACTAGAATTAAAACCATCTTGATGCATGAAAGGCTGCTTGAAATGGGGTTGATCGATTTGCCATGGTGGGGATATGTACTGGTGACATTGGCGCTGACGCATATCACGATTGCAGCGGTTACGATTTATTTGCACCGTTGTCAGGCACACCGGGCGCTAGACCTGCATCCTGTCGTGAGCCATTTCTTTCGCTTTTGGTTGTGGTTGACCACAGGGATGCAAACTAAGCAATGGGCGGCCGTGCATCGCAAGCACCATGCACGCTGCGAAACAGCTGAGGACCCACACAGTCCTCAAGTTTTAGGTATTGGCAAGGTGCTGCGTGAAGGGGCAGAATTATTCAGAAAAGAAGCCGCGAATCAGGCCACGCTGGATAAATATGGCAGTGGTACGCCGGATGACTGGATGGAGCGCCATATTTATACACGCCATGCCAGCCTCGGCATCGGTTTGATGTTTGTTGTCGATGTGCTGTTGTTTGGCCCCATTGGGATCACGATATGGGCCGTACAGATGGCCTGGATTCCAGTGACGGCGGCAGGCATTATCAATGGGATTGGACACTATTGGGGCTATCGAAATTTTGCTGCGGACGATGCCAGCACCAATATCCTGCCTTGGGGTATCCTGATTGGCGGTGAGGAACTGCATAATAATCATCACTCCTATGCCAGCTCGGCTCGTCTCTCAAATAAGTGGTATGAATTTGATATTGGTTGGCTTTATATCCGATTGATGCAAATGCTGGGCCTTGCCCGCGTCAAGAAGGTGGCACCCAAGATCCGCTTGGATTGGGCCAAGACCAAGTGTGACCTTGATACCTTGCAAGCGGTGATTACACATCGTTTTGATGTCATGGGCAAGTACAGCAAGCTGTTGCGACGTGCTTATCAGGAAGAGGTCGAGAAACTACGCGTTTCCATCGCGCAGAGGACTGATGAAGGGCAGGACTTGCTGGATAAAATCAGGCACTGGTTGCATCTGGATGAAAAGGTATTGCAGGAAGAAGAAAAGCAAGTGCTGGAGCAGGCGCTGAAACATAGTGAGAAGTTAAAAACACTGTATCAATTGAAACAGGAGTTGGTGGTGATCTGGACCAGATCTACGGCCAGTCAGGAGCAATTGGTGAAGCGTCTTGAGGATTGGTGCCACAAGGCGGAACAGAGTGGAATACGTGCGCTGGAAGAGTTTTCGCGACGTCTGAGAAGTTATCAGGTGGCTTAGGCTTAGCCTGAGCAACAAAGTACCAAAATTAAATGATTCACCCAATAAAAAACCCGCATTGAAGCGGGTTTTTTATTGGGAACAGCAACTGAGCTGATTACTTCAGCTTGGTTTCTTTGTACATCACATGCTTGCGAGCGACGGGATCAAACTTCTTGATTTCCATCTTTTCTGGCATTGTGCGCTTGTTCTTGGTCGTTGTATAGAAATGACCGGTGCCGGCGCTGGATTCGAGCTTGATTTTTTCACGCATGATGAATCTTCCTTAAATCTTTTCGCCAGCAGCGCGCAAATCAGCTAGAACAGCATCGATACCATTCTTGTCGATTGTACGCAATGCAGCGTTAGTGATACGTAGGCTAACCCAGCGGTTTTCACTTTCTACCCAGAACTTGCGGTTTTGCAAGTTTGGCAGGAAACGACGCTTGGTCTTGTTGTTTGCGTGGGATACGTTATTCCCAACCATCGGCTTTTTGCCGGTTACCTGACATACGCGTGCCATGGCGGACTCCGAAATTCGAAAAGACCGCATTTATACCATAAAAACAGACGGCTTCTCAAGTGAAATGTGCAATTTTAATGTTTTCCCGTGCTGCCAAATCCACCTTCACCACGTTCTGAAGCCTTGAATTCAGGGACGATGCTGAACTTGGCTTGAATGACAGGCACAATCACCAGTTGAGCAATGCGCTCCATCGGGTTGAGGATGAAAGAATCCCGTCCGCGATTCCAGCAAGATACCAGCAGCTGACCCTGATAGTCTGAATCAATCAGGCCGACCAGATTGCCCAGCACAATACCATGCTTGTGTCCCAGGCCTGACCTTGGCAGGATGAGCGCCGCATAGCCGGGATCTGCGAGGTGGATGGCCATGCCGGTGGGAATCAGGATGGTCTCGCCTGGATGCAGTGTTTGTGTATGTTCAATACAGGCCCGTAAATCCAGGCCGGCTGCGCCAGGTGTGGCGTAGCTTGGCATCATGTTATGCAGGCGTTCGTCCAGAATTTTGACTTCAACGTTCAATGACATGGTGGGGTTCCGTGGTGAGATTCAGTTGTGTAGCGATATGGTTGAGGATGGCCCGGGCAACCTCTGCTTTGGACGCGCGAGGGAGTGCATGCTGACCTTGGTCGTCGAGCAGCACGACTTGCGTGTCATCCTGCCCCAGACTGTCTTGCACCAGATTGGCAACGAGCAACGGTAACTGTTTTTTGCGGCGTTTGGTTTCAGCATGGTCGAGCAGGTGCTCTGTTTCAGCTGCAAAGCCTACACAATAAGGTGGCGAGGGCAGAGCGCTTACCGTGGCCAGAATGTCGGGGTTGGCAGTCAGCTCAATGGTGAGTGACGATGCATGTTTTTTGATTTTCTCAGGACTGGTGTCGATGGGCCGGTAATCTGCTACGGCGGCGACACTGATGAAAATGTCCTGATCTGCAATGTGGTCCATGACAGCGTTATGCATATCGGTGGCGTTGATGGTGTGGACCATATCTACCCCTGCAGGGGGAGGTAAATGCGTCGGGCCACTGATGAGCGTAACAGTTGCTCCCAGTTGGTGCGCAACATCGGCCATGGCATAGCCCATTTTTCCTGAACTGAGGTTGGTGATGGCACGCACCGGATCCAGCATTTCGATGGTGGGGCCAGCAGTGATCAATATCCGTTTGTGTTTGAATAATTGTGGATGTGCGCTGCTGAGTAGTTGGGCCAAGATGGCTTCAGGTTCAAGCATGCGACCTACGCCCGTTTCACCACAGGCTTGTTCACCGGTATCAGGCCCCAGCACCTGAGTGCCATCTTTTATCAGCTGGGCAACGTTCCGTTGCGTTGCCGGGTGTTCCCACATTTGCCGGTTCATGGCGGGTGCGACAAATAGTGGGCAGTCTCTTGCGAGGCACAATGCAGAGAGCAAATCATCTGCATGGCCATGTGCCAACTTGGTAAGAAAATCAGCACTTGCGGGCGCAATCAGGATGGCATCTGCCTCGCGGGAGAGTTCGATATGCGGCATCCCGTTTGGAATGCTGTCGTCCCACATGTCAGTTAGTACTTGCTTACCGGAAAGTGACTGCATGGTGGCAGGGCCAATAAACTGTCTGGCAGCATTGGTCATCACCACTTGAACGTCAATATCGGCCTTGACCAACAGGCGTACCAGTTCTGCTGCCTTGTATGCAGCAATGCCGCCAGTAACACCGAGCAGCAGTTTTTTGATGGTTGAAGTGCGCATGATGGGGTTGAGACTCCGCCAAAGCGTGTAAGTAAGTACAATTTTAGCTGAAAGCCATGGCGGGATGTTCAACCTGATAAAAAATGCAAACAGATGCATTACACTTATACAGGTATTCAATATGATCAGAATGAGGATGGTCGCCGATGTGGCGCAGGTTGAGAATTTTTATACTCCTGTTTGTGCTGGCAACGGTTGCGCACCGAGCCTGGCTTGAAAAGCAGCATGTCGCATGGACGCAAACACTCTATGTAGCTTTGTATCCAGTGAATGCGGATGGTAGCCGGGCGACGGCAAACTATATACGTAGCTTGTCTGATGCGCAGTTTGTCGCTATGCGAGATTTTCTGGCACAAGAAGCGGATTTTTATGCGCTGGGCCTTGCGATACCATTTGAGTTTCGACTGGGTGCGGAAGTCAAGGCGCTGCCGCCGAGTGTGCCGAGTGGCGGTGTGATTGATACCCTGTTGTGGAGCTTGCGTTTTCGTTGGTGGGCCTGGTCAAACCAACCTGCCATGCTGGTCAAACCACACATTACGCTCTATCTCCTGTTTCATGACCCAGCGCAGCATCAGACACTGTCACATTCCACTGCCTTAAGCAAAGGGCGGGTCGGGCTTGTGTATCTCTATGCCTCCCGGCCAGCCGAGGGGCAGAATGTAGTAGTGACTGCGCATGAGTTGCTGCATACCGTTGGTGCTACAGATAAATACGATTTGCAGCGTAACTTGCCTCTGTATCCTCATGGATACGCGGAGCCAGATCGCATGCCACGGTATCCGCAACGTTATGCAGAACTGATGGGAGGGAGAATCCCGCTGAGTGCGCAGCATGCAGAGATTCCGGCCAGCCTGGCACAAACCCGGGTGGGGCCTTTAACCGCAATGGAGATCGGTTGGATCAGTCCGGAAAGGTTGGAAACATGGCAATAAGTGATTGGCCCGAGGGTGAACGACCGCGGGAAAAGCTGTTGCATCAGGGAGCGGCCATCCTGTCTGATGCAGAACTGCTTGCCATATTTTTGCGGGTAGGCGTGAAAGGTAAAAGTGCTGTGGATTTGGCGCGAGATCTGCTGCTGGCCTTTGGCAGTTTGAATGGCATATTTGCCGCCAGTGTCACCGATATTTGTCAGGTGAATGGCATGGGCCCTAGCAAGTATGTGCAGTTGCAGGCCATTTTTGAGATGAGTCGGCGTGCGCTGGCTGAGCAGATGCATGTAGGTGACATGCTCACTTCTCCTGATAAGGTGAGTGATTACTTGCGACTGAAACTGGGTGGCATGACACGCGAAGTGTTTATGGTGATGTTTCTGGATGCACAGCACCGTGTACTTGGTATGGAGGAAATGTTTTCCGGCACCCTGACACAAACCAGTGTTTATCCTCGCGAAGTTGTAAAACAGGCCTTGCATTACAACGCCGCGTCGGTCATTTTTGCACACAATCATCCATCGGGCGTGGCGACCCCAAGCCGCGCTGATGAGCAACTGACATCCGCCTTAAAGCAAGCGCTGGGGTTGGTAGATATCAAGGTGCTGGACCATTTTATTGTGGCTGGTAATACCAGTTGGTCATTTGCAGCAAACGGTCTGCTTTAGCTGACACCAATTTAACCGTCACCAATGCGTCGAGTGTTGTAAAAATGTTCACATAAAAATTCAAAATCGTTCCGAAATTGCTGTATTGATATAGTTTTTTGTTCAGCGGGCCAAAATTAAAGTAAGCTTTGCGCTGGCGTGGCAATTTCATATCATGCTACGCGTGAATTTCAGGGGAGAGGGTGAGTTGAACAAATTGACTTCGGGGAATCGTCTGGGCTTTTTTAGCTTAAAGCGTATTGTGAGTGGGCTATTGTTGGTTGGCGTGTATAGCAGCCCTGTGCATGCTGCAGGGTTTGCCTTGATTGAACAGGGTGTGAGCGGACTGGGCAATGCTTATGCTGGAGCCGCAGCGGTGGCAGAGGATGCCAGCACCATCTATTTCAATCCGGCTGGTATGACCTATATTGAGGGCCGGCAAGGTGTGGTGGCCATGCATTTGATTCGGCCTCGGGCAGACTTTCAAAATGAAGGATCCGTTGCGGGCGTGACAAAGCCGCTTGGTGGTGAAGGGGGCGATCCCGGTAGCTTGGCGTATGTGCCGAATGCCTACTACGTCATGGACCTGAAACCAGATATCAAATTTGGTTTGGGCATCAGTGTGCCATTCGGACTCAGTACGCAATATGACAAGGACTGGATGGGGCGGTTTCAGGCGGTGAAATCTGAGCTGAAGACCGTCAATATCAATCCATCGATTGCATTCAAGGTGAATGATGAGTTATCCCTTGGGTTTGGTGTCTCGGCGATGTGGGTACAGGCCGAACTGACCAATGCCGTGAATTTTGGATTAGCTGGGGAAGGGGCCTCACGCGTCAAGGGTGATGACTGGGGTTTTGGCTTCAATCTCGGCGCCATTTATCAGGTGACCCCCAGCACACGTCTCGGATTGGCTTATCGTTCCAAGGTGGAGCAGACCCTCAAGGGTGAAGTGAAATTTGATCGGCCAGCAGGTATTCCAGCGGCAGCTGCGCCAGATGGAAGAGTCACGGCAGATTTAACCTTGCCAGAAAATGTGTCCTTGAGTGTATTCAGTCAGCTGAATGATAAATGGGATGTGATGGGGGATGTTACCTGGACGCGTTGGAGCCGCTTTTCTGAACTGAAGATTGTGCGGAATAATGGGCAGGTATTGACGACTGTGCCGGAAAACTGGGAGAACACGCGCCGCTACTCGTTGGGTGCCAGTTATCGATATAGTGACAAGCTTAAATTGCGGGCAGGGGTGGCCTATGATGAGGAGGCTATCAAAAACGAATTCAGGACAGCCAGAATTCCCGGGAATGACCGCACCTGGATCGCGCTTGGGGCAAGCTGGCAACTGAATCCTGGTTCTGTTGTGGATGTAGGCTATGCACACCTCTTTGTGAGCGATGCTTCGGTTGATGATGATCAAAGGCCATTAAGTGGCCGTCTGGCCGGAAAATACAAGGCAAGCGTCGATATCTTGAGTGTGCAATATACGCATCATTTTTAAGGGGTAAACTTGTGAGCAAGTGGCGCTGGCCTGTTTCCTGCTTTTTCATGAGTGAACGGGTTGCGCTTGTCAGCAGCGATGGAGTCATCAGGCTGGTAGAACAAAAAGCGCGCAATTGACGCATCAACAAGAAGAAAGTCTGTATTCATGAGTACAGTAGTGCGATTCAATCAGTTTGGTAAATCCAATGTCGACCAAATGCGGACGCAGTTCGATGCGTCACGTGGCGTGATGTGGTTTTACATGCGACCGGAGCCTAGGCCTTGCTTTACCTACGGCTGCATGAAGAGCTTGTACTTTAATCAGAGTTATCTGGAACACCATCAGGGCAGTTTCTACGAAGACAATGCCTTGCATCAGGTGCATTATCTGGTGCTGGCTTCGGATATGCCCGGTATCTACAATCTTGGCGGTGATTTATCCGTATTTGCCCAGCATATTCGCGAACAACGTCGTCAGGAGCTGCTCACCTACGCCAAGCTTTGCGTAGACAATGTCTGGACCTTCTACAACATGGATGCACCAATTACGACCATTGCCTTGGTGCAAGGGCAGGCGATGGGTGGTGGTTTTGAAGCGGCATTGTCGGCGCATGTGTTGATTGCAGAGCGTAGTGCGCAGATGGGCCTGCCTGAAGTGTTGTTCAACCTGTTCCCTGGTATGGGGGCCATGAGTTTTCTGTCTCGCAAAGTGGGCGTTCATGTAGCGGAGACCATGATACGTTCCGGCAAGATATATACGGCAGTGGAATTGCATCAAATGGGGGTGGTGGATGTGCTTGCAGAAGATGGCGAGGGTGAGCAGGCGCTGAATGCCTGGATCGACAAACATGATCGATCACGTAATGCTTATCAGGCGATACGCCGTGCAAAACATCGCGTCAACCCGCTGACGCTGCAAGAACTCTACGACATTACGGAAATCTGGGTGGATGCAGCATTACGCCTTGAAGAACGTAATTTGAAGGTGATGGAACGGTTGGTGCGTGCTCAGAACTCAAAAGTGACTACGCAACCAAGCCAGTCGACCCTACCACAGCGCGCCTGAGCATGTCTGTTCAGTGCGTGTGAACCCTAGATTGAAACGACCTTGCGCTCTGCCATATATTTTTCAATGGCCGCATGGGCAGTGGTAAATTCATCCTGCAATTGCTTCACCATCACTTTGCCACGGAAGCGAAGTTCAGAGAGTTCAGCCTGATCAATCATCTGCGCACGATGCGCGACAAGATGCGCACCTACACTTAAACTATTGCCCTGCAGTGCGTGACAGAGGTCATGCAGCAGTTCATATTTTCGGGCCTTCACAGCACGATCAATTTCATTGATGAAGTTCGCAGAATCTTTCAGATAGTTCTGGAACAGACGATTGATAAAGAGTGAGTCCTTACCTGCTACAGATTCCAACTCGGCCAGCGTGGCTGAATTCAAGGTCTCGGCTTTCAGTGGCGGTGGTGTATCGGTGCGACGGCGTGATTGGCTCTTCATGACGGTTCTCATCCATGCTTCGGCAACACCATCTGGCATTGCGGTGGTTTTTGCAATTGTATTGAACAGGGTTTCTGCATCAACTGGCTTGCTCAGGAAGGCGTCAATCGCGGCTTCATCTGCTGCGCGCCGAGCATTCAGAGTGACATCGGCGGTGAACAGGATAAAACGTGTTGTTTGGTCATCCGGACGCGTAAAGCGGTAAAGCTTGATCGCATCTGTACCGCTGGTGCCAGCCATGTTGTAATCTGTGATCACCAGATCAAATTTAGCACGCTCAAGATGATCCAGCATTTTCTCTGTGCTGCTGGTGAGTACCGCATGATGGCCGGAAAGCTGTAGCAAGCGCATTAGGATTTTCTGGTTGGTGGTATCGTCCTCACAGACCAGAATATTCAGGGCCGGAGTCTCTGCCAGAAAATCAGTACTGGATGCTTCTGCTTGAATGTCCTCTACCTGTGTGACGACTGCAGAGCGCGGCATTGACAGGTCAAACCAGAAGCGGCTGCCTACACCTTCACGGCTACCACATTTGAGTTCCCCCCCCATGGCTTCAACCAAGTGCTTGGTAATCGTCAAACCGAGGCCACTGCCACCAAAGCGGCGTGTTACAGAGTTATCTGCCTGGGTGAAACGTTCGAAAATCTTTTCCTGTTGTTCAGCAGGAATGCCAATACCAGTATCAATGACCTCAAAACGCATTCTCAGTTGAGTATCAGATTCGTTAATGATGGAGGCGATCACGGAAACGCCACCACGCTCGGTAAATTTCACGGCATTACCCACCAGATTTGCCAGCACCTGTTGCAGCAGGTTAGGGTCACCTATCAGCAGAGGAATATCTTGTGCGACCTTCGCATCCAGTTTGATCCCCTTGGCCTGTGCCTGTGCATGAAAGACATCGACCGTGTTGTTCACAATGCTCTGTGCATCAAATTCGGCATGCTCGACGTTGACTTTGCCTTCTTCAATCTTTGCAAAGTCGATCACGTTGTTGAGTAGCGATAACAGCAAGTGGGAAGAACTGTCCAGCGTTTTGACCAGATCTTGCTGCTCTGTATTCAGCGAGGTAGTTTTTAGCAGACTGCTGATGCCAATGATGCCGTTGAGCGGAGTGCGGATTTCATGGCTCATGGTAGCAACAAAACTGGATTTTGCGTGACTGGCAACTTCAGCGCGTGTTTTTGCTTCCTGCAGGCGGTTGATGAGTTTTGCGACATACAGCGGCAAAATGATCAGCATGATGATGAAACCGACGCCAATATCGCCATGGGCGATCCAGTAGGGGCTAGTTTGCGAAACGTACAGTACTGAGATGATGCTGAGTACCTGACTGTGGTACAGGTAATTTTTACCGTAACGGAAGCCATTGCCAAAAATGACCCACAAGTAAACACCCACCAGCACGATGCCAATTTCGCTGGAGTGGGCAAGAAAGGCGGTGACCCCGCCAATATCCAGCCATGCGCCAGCGAGGCGGCGAGGAATGGACGGGCGTTTGTGATAGAGGATGGAGGCAATAACCAGAACAGAAAGGACTTCAAAAATCGCCACCATTATGAAGCCCAAGGTGTCGAATGAGCGGGCATTCTGGTTGGCCATTGTCACAATGGTCAGGTAAATCAGGAATGTGGTACCGATCATTAATCGTAAGAGGGCTTGCTCGAGCTCTACCGCCTCACAACCTGCGGTCAGGCGTTGATAGCCTGATTTCAGCCGTGCGAGTAGAGATGCCGGTGCCTCAGCAGAAGTGGCTGCGTGATGTTGTGTGCGGCGATGATGAAATAAGAATGCCATGCACACATATCCGCAACTTGTGTGCCATTGAGATTCAGGCAGATGATTTTGGCTTGAGTTTAAATTTATTAATTAATAATCAATGAGATAGAATTGAATTTCTGGCAAGCTTGTTGGGTGGTCTAGAATGGAGGATGTCGAAATTTGCTGTATTCTTGTCGAAAATTAATCACAGTTGTTGCGAATTCTGACACTTACCCATCAAGCACAAGCAGGTCTCGGATGAGCAGTGAGGTGCTAGTCGGCATCTGTATATTGTGCGAGTACATCCTCAATATCATCTCGAATACTCAGCATGAGGTTGACCAAGTGCGGGTCAAAGTGAGAGTTACTTTGCTGGACGAGGTACTGCATGGCTTCATCGATGCTCCAAGCCCTTTTGTATGGGCGTTCGCTGGTCAGGGCATCGAACACATCGGCAATTGCGACGATTCTTGCAGACAGAGGGATGGCTTCACCTGCCAGACCATTGGGATAGCCGGTGCCATCGAATCGCTCATGATGACCAATGGCAATTTCAGCACCTTTTTGCAGATATTTTGAGGGGCTGTCCTGCAGAATATCAAAGCCAATTTTGGGATGTTGACGCATGATGGCAGTTTCTTCTGCGGTTAGCGGGCCTTTTTTAAGCAGAATATGATCAGGAATGCCGATTTTTCCAATATCGTGCAAAGGGGCAGATAGCTCTAGAATTTGCGAATCTTCATGCGACATGCCCACTGCTTCAGCCAGCATGCGACTGTAGATGGCCATGCGAACCAGATGCTTCGCGGTATTGGCATCCTTGTATTCACCTACGCGGGCAAGCCGCATCAGGGTTTCTTTCTCACGATTGTGAATTTCGGTGGTGGCAATACGCACCATTTCTTCCAGATTGCGGCTTCTACCAACCAGCTCTTGATGTTGATGACGGATAGTCAGCAGGTTTTTGCAGCGGGCGCTGCATTCAAAGCGATTGACGGGTTTGGTCAGAAAATCGGTGACCCCTGATTCTAGCGCAATATGCCGGGTCTCAAGATCGGTGTTCATGGTAATCATGATGCTGGGCACATTGTCGTAACCAGACAACGCTCTCAGTTTGCTGATGAAATCAATACCATTCATCTCAGGCATGGAGTAGTCGACCATGACGAGATCCACGACGTTGGATTTTGCCCAGTTCAGCGCGGCAATTGGACTGGCTTCTTCATGCACACGGATATCGTCGTGAATACTTTTGACAATTTGTGAAAGGATGGAACGGCTGGTGGATTGGTCATCCAGCACCAATACCACCTTTTGGTCAAACAGATTCTTAAGATACGGCATGCATGTCCTTGTGCAATGAGCCCCAGCCGATGTGTGATGCTTGTTCCTCGTTCATCTGGCATGACCACGTTGTTGGGGGCAAGCCGGATATTACTTCATGGGATGAGGTTGCATACTAAACCAGCTCACAGAGTGCGACAACAATTTCGCTGGGATTTATTATCGCTAAGTGGCTGCTAGATATGGATATGGCGCTTAGCGGCCTTTACCACTGAGTGAACCGCGGTTGAAGTCCTTGTCACCCGGTGGAATACAGCGCCCAAAACCAAGGAATTTTCCTTGTGATCCAGGCGGGCACACCTGGTTTTCTGGAAATTCTTTGGCTACAGCCGCAGCCTGCTCGGCTTTTTTGGTGTCGATAAACTCCCAGCGGCCGTTGGGGTGGAGGACAACCTCGTCACCAGCCTCGGTTTGTGCGCGAATACTTTGGGCGGGTTCCGCGGCTATGGTCATGCTGGAGATCAGGAGTAAGGAAAGCAATGAGAACCAGTATTTCATGCTTATGACTTTCAAGTAAAAGTAAATGGCGCATATCAGAGGATATGGCAATTCTCACATGGCCGTGAGCGATTGCAAAGTAGATTTAGCAGCGTCAGTGTTAGAGGTTGCGCACTAACTATACCTTTGTTCTGGTGTGCCGGAGTTAATCCATAGCTTCCTGTTTAAGTGCCGCCACTAGCCGCTTGAGTTCCGGCACGCAAGAGCCGCATTCGGTGCCACATTTCAGCTTGCTCTGCAGGGTGATCAGGTCCGCGCCGATCTGGATGTTTTCAATGATCTCGTTCTCGGACACATCCAGGCAGTTGCAGATAATTTTGCCGCGGCTACGCTGACCAGTGGGTGGCGCACTTAGGGGGGCGAGCGCCCAGCGGCGGAGTGCCTCAGTCAGTTTGCCTTGCGTCATGACTTCTTTCAACCAATCGGCGGCGAGAATTTCACCGGTCAGTCGAACCCCGGTGACTTGTTCGCCCTCGACCAGAATGCGCTTGCTGATCCCGCGCTTGGCATCCTTGTAATGCAACATGGGAATGTCGTCGGTCATGTCGAGCAGCGTATCAATCTGTTCGATCAAGACTGCGTCTGGTGCTTGAGGATGTGCTACACGCAGCATCATGATGCCGGGGTCGCGGCCATAGAGTCCGCATGTGGCATATTCAAACTGTTTGAGCAGCGGGCGTATCATTTGCAGCAAATGCAGGCTGGCACCGGCGCGCATGACGGTCATGCGCCAGGGCAGCTCAAGTTTTTCCAGCTTGACTGCTGCGTGTTTCAGTTCGGGCTGCTTTGAGCGCTGGTCATAGGCGCTGGGCATCAAGGCGTTGACACCAAGGCCGTTCATATACTGTCCACCCCAGTGCATGGGGATGAAAGTCTGGGCAGCCATCATCTCTTCTGAGGCCTGGGCACGAATGACCAGACTGCCACGCTTGTTGCTGACTTTGACCAGATCACCTGATTTTAGACTACGACGTTGCATGTCATCAGGATGCATCGAAATCAAGGGTTCTTCAGCATGATTAAAGAGCTGGGCCACGTTACCGGTACGGCTCATGCCATGCCATTGGTCGCGCAGTCGCCCGGTGAGCAGGTGCATGGGGTGTCGCGCATCTGTTTTTTCGGCAGTCGGCTTGTAGAGGGTATTGGCAAATTGTGCTTTGCCTCCCGGTTTCTGGAAGATGCCATCGCTGTAGAGACGCATTTTTCCTTCGGTGGCACTTTCCGGGAAAGGCCATTGCTGTGGGCCTTTGCTATCAAGTAATGCGTAACTCAAGCCCGTGATATCAAGATCACGTCCGCGAGTCGTCTCCCGGTGCTCGTTGAAAATCTGTTCTGGCTGGGTGTAGGGGAACAGCTGGGTAGCTGACTTATTTGAAATACCGGCATTGGCCAGTTTTTTACCTAGACGCTGCGCAAAGTCGGTGACAATATCCCAGTCATGGCGCGCTTGCCCCGGGGCTTTTACAGCAGGCCGTACATGGGTGATGCGGCGTTCAGAGTTGGTAACGGATCCTTCTTTTTCGCCCCAGGTAGTGGCTGGTAATAATACATCGGCAAATGCGGTAGTGTCGGTGTCATGGAAGGCATCTTGCACCACGACAAGTTCAGCCTGAGCTAGGGCATTATGCACGCTACTCAAGTCCGGCATGGAGTGTGCAGGATTGGTACAGGCGATCCAGATGGCCTTGATGCTGCCATCACGTAGCTTGTTGAACATCTCTACGGCAGATGCGCCGGGCTGCTCGGGTACGCTGTCGACCCCCCAGAACTGTGCAATTTCAGCGCGGTGTTCTGGATTGGCTAGGTCGCGATGTCCCGAGAGCAGGGTCGCCATGCCGCCGACCTCACGACCACCCATGGCATTGGGTTGGCCGGTGAGTGAAAATGGGCCAGCGCCCGGCTTGCCAATCTGGCCAGTCGCAAGGTGCAGGTTGATGAGGGCTGCGTTTTTATCAGTGCCGCTGGTGGATTGGTTGAGCCCCTGACAATACATGGAGAGTGTGGGCCCATTACCGAACCATTTGGCGGCGGTAAGGATGTCGGCTTCACGGATCCCGCAGATGTCTGACACCATTTTGGGGGTGTATTCGCGCACGGTGTTTTTGAGAGCTTCAAAGCCTTCGGTATGGGCATTGATGTAGGCCATATCAAGCATGCCCTCCCATAGCATGACATGTAACAAACCGTTGAACAGGGCCACATCGGTACCCGGCAGAATGGCAAGATGCAGGTCAGCCGCCTGTGCGGTGTCGGTACGGCGTGGATCGACGACGATGATTTTCAGATCAGGGTTTTTCTTACGCGCATCTTCAATCCTTCGGTAGACAATGGGATGGGCATAGGCCGTGTTGGAGCCCGCAATGAACAGGCAGGCGGTATGGTCGATATCCTCATAGCAGGCAGGCGGGGCATCGGCACCCAGCGTGACTTTGTATCCAGCGACGGCAGATGACATGCAAAGTCGCGAGTTGGTATCGACGTTGTTGGTGCCGATCAGGCCCTTGGCGAGTTTGTTGAACACATAGTAATCCTCGGTCAGCAATTGGCCGGAGATATAAAAAGCCACCGCGTCCGGGCCGTGCTCGTGGATGATGGCAGCAAAACGGTCAGCCACGTGGTCCAGCGCATTGTCCCAGTCTGTTAGTTGCCGCGTCTGGGCTCGATTAAGTCGCAGTTCTGGGACGAGCGCGCGCCCTTCGGTTTTTGCGCTGAGGTGCAGGGTGGAGCCTTTGGTGCAAAGACGGCCAAAGTTAGCCGGATGTTCTGGGTCGCCCCGAACACTGATGATTTTCTCGCCTTCACTCTGAATGATGACGCCGCAGCCTACGCCGCAGTAACAACAAGTAGATTTGGTTTCTTGCATACCGATCTTTTGATTAACGCTATTCGTTTCTCGCTACAGAGACCACCAGTGATATAGCGCAATGTGCGGTCTCTGGTTCAACATGTTCAAATTTCCAGAAATACTGTGCCGTCTTCAACCTTGACAGCAAAACACGCGGTATGACCTTCATCTGGTTCTTCCGCGTTACCATCGACTAGGCTGATGCGCCAGTTATGTAACGGGCAGGCGACCTTGTCGCCATAAACGATGCCTTGCGATAACGGGCCACCCTTGTGCGGGCAGCTGTTGTGCAAGGCGAACACGCGGTCATCTTCGGTGCGGAATACCGCGATTTCACCCTTGCTGCAGCGTACAACACGAGAACCCAGTTTGGGGATGTCGTTCAGTTCAACGATTTTGGTCCAATTACTCATCACAATTCACTTTCATGAAACAACTAGTAAATACAACAAAAAGAAATTCAGCAATAAGGAGAACAAAGCAATCCATTGCCATTTGATCAATCTTGCGCGGGCGATCAGGGGGGTGCGCCCCGGTGGTAATATGGGTTTCAGTTCTCCGTGCTCCAGTGCCAGCAGCATTTCTTCTGCTGTTTCAAACCGGTCTGCCGCGTCTCTAGCCACAGCTTTCAGCACAATATTCTCCAACCAATGAGGAATATCAGGTCGATAGCGTGTGGGTGGCACCGGTTCACCGAAGCGGGGATGTTGAAATGGCTCGATTTCCCCATAGGGGTAGCGCCGTGTCAGTAGCTGATACAAGGTGACCCCGGCGGCATAGAGGTCGCTGGTGGTCGATGCTGGCTGGCCATCAAACAACTCGGGGGCCATGAAACTGGGCGTGCCCGGGTTTGGCATACTGTTCTGCAGACCATTCTGGCTACTGAGGGCCACTCCCAGATCCAGAATACGGAGCTGGTGATCATCCCCTAGATGCAGGTTATCTGGCTTGATATCACGGTGCGCGATATTCAGCCGGTGCAGCGCCCCTAATCCTCTCATCAGGTCTGCACCGAGACGGGCTACCTCGGTGGCGCTGAAATGATGACCGCTATCCAGCCGCTGCTGCAGTGTAACGCCACCATGCCAGCTCATGACATAGTACAAGCTGCTGCGCTGCTCCGCTGTCAGCGGAATAATCTGCGGCACATATTTCGACACTACACGCTTGGCCAGCCACTCTTCATTGAGCAGGGCCTGACAGGTCTCAGCATCTTTTGCCAATAAGGGCTGAACGGTTTTCATTACACCGAGCTGGCCACTTGTTTTGTTCCTTACCTGATAGATCACGCTCGCACGTGATTCATGCAACAGCGACAAAATCTCAAACTGATCCAGTTGCTCGCCGGGTTTGAGCTTGGGCGGCGGTTTGAGGTGCAGGCCATCGCTCAGAAGGTCAGAAAAGGTATCACCACCCAAGGATTCAATCCGTACCACCAGCGCACTCGCATTGTCGTGCCCCCCTTGCGATAAGGCGGCCTGCGTCAGGTGATCGGCAATCATGATGGGACTGTCAAACATCATCAGTGACTCATGCATGGCTTTTTGTCCCAGCACTTCCCAAACGCCATCCGTCACCAATGCAAACAGATCCCCCACTTGCAAAGTGCCATCTGCATAGTCCACTGCCAGATGCTGATCCAACCCTACGGCACGTTTCAGCACATGGCGCATGTCAGGCCTGTCCCAGACATGGTCGATGGTGAGCAATGTCATCTCACCATTGCGCAGGCGATAAATGCGCGTATCACCGATATGTGCCATGTAATAACGCTGGCCGCGAAGCACCAATAGCGATAGCGTCGTGGCCATCCCAGCCAGATGCTTTTGCGCCGTTGATTGTGCGAGCACCCAGCGATTAATTGCGGATAGTACTTTGTCCAGTGCTGCATGTGTTTCCCAGGTATCGGGCGTTGCATAGTAGTCAGCAAGCACGCTGCGCACTACCATTTCAGAGGCTTCTCGACCACCTGCGTTGCCGCTGACGCCATCGGCCATTGCCAGAATGGCGCCTTTGCTAGACAGCTGTGCGCCCGTCGGGGTGACTGCGCCGACGAAATCTTCATTCCGTTCACGCGGCCCTGTTCTGCTGCTTTGGCCGATGGCAAGCTTGAGTGTCATGCCGTGGGGGCTCATGGTCTGAATAGGCTGAGGGAAGCGCTGATCAAACCCCGCTTGTCCCATGCGGATTGTGTTAAAAATGCGCGCTTGCTGTGTTGCACGCCATGGCTTCGTGCGTCAAGCCGAGCTATCTTGGCAGTCATCTTGACGGACACGACCCTTGTGGTTGCCATCATCTCATTTTTAACTTCAACGCGGCTCATGATGAATTTTTTCAGCGCTTCCTTAGTTTACACCTTGGCGGATGTTGCACTGGCAGAGCCCCATGTCGTGCGCCAGCGGGTTTTCACACTGCTGAGCCCGATGATGGCAAGCACGGCGAGTCCGGCAAAAATCAGCACGCCCAATTGGTAGCTGCCTGTGGCTTGTTTGAACCATCCCAGACTGGCCGCCAGATAAAAGCCGCCAATACCACCTGCCATCCCTACCAGGCCGGTCATGACGCCGATTTCCTTACGGAAGCGTTGCGGCACCAATTGGAATACAGCCCCATTGCCCATGCCCAGTATCGCCATCACGGGGATCACCACGGCCAGCGAGGTGATCAAGGTGGGCTGACCTAGGCTCATCACTAGCAACAGCAAGGCTGCAATGGTATACATGGTCAGCAAGGTGCGGATGCCGCCGATACGATCTGCCATCATACCGCCTAACGGGCGTGCCAGTGAGCCTGCAAATACACAGGCTGCAGTGCAATAACCTGCGATGACCGGGCCCAGGTTGTAAAGATCGTTGAAATAAATGGTGAGTGAAGAGGCGAGACCGACAAAGCCGCCAAAAGTTACGCTATAGAAAAACATGAACCACCAGGCGTCCTTGTCTTTGAGGATGCCCACATATTGGCTCAGTGATTTGGCGGGCGGTGCATCGGGCGCATCCTTGGCAGCAAATAGATAGACCACCAGAACGATGACCAATGGAATCAGGGCCAGACCAAATACATTGTTCCAGCCAAACGCAACGGCAAGACCGGGCGCAAACAGGGCAGCAAACACGGTGCCGGAATTACCTGCGCCAGCAATCCCCAATGCCGTGCCTTGGTGTTCAGGCGGGTACCAGCGTGAGGCGAGTGGCAAGGCGACAGCAAACGAAGCGCCAGCAAAGCCGAGGAAAATGCCCAGCATCAAAGCCTGCTGGTAGTTTTGAATGCCATGTAGCCAAGCCACTGCAAGCGCGACAATCACAACGATCTGGCCAACAAGACCAGCCATTTTAGGTTGGATATGATCCACCAGAACACCCATCAGAATGCGTAACATTGCACCTGCCAGTACTGGGGTGGCCACCATCATCCCCTTTTGAGCGGGGGTCAATTGCAGGTCAACGGCCATTTGCACAGCCAGCGGGCCGAGCAGCACCCAGACCATGAAGCTCAGGTCAAAATACAGAAATGCGGAAAACAGGGTGGGTTTATGGCCAGCCTGCCAGAAACTTTTTTGCATGATAAGGACTCCTCCAACTACTTGATTTCGAGCATGGTCAACCTCACAAGAGCGTTGACCATGCTGCGGTTTATAATGTGATGGTCTCGTATTCCTTGTGCGCTGCGCGCTTGTTGACGCGTTCGGCCCAGGGGTCTGCACTGCCTTGCAAGGCATAGAGCAGTCGCTCATATGCCGCCTTACGGCCTTCGGCATCCTCGACAACGCGTTGCTTGACATAATCGAGGCCCACTCGCTCAATCCAGTGCACGGTACGATCCAGATAGCGCGCTTCTTCACGGTAAATCTGAATAAAGGCGCCGGAATACTCCAGTACTTCCTCCGAGGTTTTCACCTTGCACAGGAATTGTGCAACTTCCGTCTTGATGCCGCCGTTACCACCAACATAGATTTCCCAGCCGGAATCCACGCCAATCACGCCCACATCCTTGATGCCGGATTCAGCACAGTTCCGCGGGCAGCCGGACACTGCGAATTTGACCTTGTGCGGTGCCCACATATGGTCAAAGGCCTTCTCGATATCAATGCCCATTTGCGTGGAGTTCTGCGTACCAAAGCGACAGAATTCGGAGCCGACGCATGTTTTGACGGTACGGATGCTCTTGCCATAGGCATAACCAGAAGGCATGTCGAGGTCTTTCCACATGTCGACCAAGTCTTCCTTCTTGACGCCAAGTAAATCAATCCGCTGGCCGCCGGTCACTTTCACCATGGGCACGGCATATTTATCTGCGACATCGGCAATCTTGCGCAGCTGCTGTGGCGTGGTAACGCCACCATACATGCGGGGTACGACCGAATAGGTGCCGTCTTTCTGAATGTTGGCATGCACGCGCTCATTGATGAAGCGCGATTGCGGGTCATCCACCGCCTCGTGCGGCCAGGTGGAAATCAGGTAATAGTTCAAGGCGGGTCTGCAGGTGGCACAGCCATTTGGTGTCCGCCAGCCCATACCCTTCATGGCATCGGGAATATTGAGATATTTATGCTTGCGGATTTCGTCACGCACCTCTTCGTGGTTGAAGTCGGTACATCCACACACCGCCTTGCTGGTGGAAGGGGGCGCATAGCCGCCACCCAATGTGGAGGCCAGGATCTGCTCGACCAGACCAACGCAAGAGCCACAGCTGGAACCCGCTTTGGTCTGCTTCTTCACATCATCAATGGTGAACAGGCCTTTTTCCTTGATGGATTTGACGATGGTGCCCTTACATACCCCATTACAGCCGCAGACTTCCATCTCATCTGTCATGGCCGAGGCTTTATCCTGACCCTGATGGCCGGTATTACCTAGGCTATCCTGACCCCACATCAGGTGGTCCCGGATTTCATGGATGGGCTTTTTATCACGCAGCATCTGGAAGTACCAGGCACCATCTGTCGTGTCGCCATAGAGCACGCTGCCGATGATTTTGTCATCTTGAATGATCAGCTTCTTGTATACACCTCCCACCGCATCGTGCAAAACAATCTCTTCGGTATTTTCGCCTCCCATGAAATCACCGGCTGAGAACAGGTCAATCCCGGTCACCTTCAGTTTGGTGGAGGTCACAGAGCCAACATAGCGGCCAATCCCGAAGTTGGCCAGATGCGTGGCGCACACCTTGGCCATTTCAAACAAGGGCGCAACCAGACCGTAGCTGATGCCACGGTGAGCTACGCATTCACCCACCGCATAAATGCGGGGGTCAAACGTCTGCATTGTGTCATTGACGACAATCCCACGATTGCAATAAATGCCAGCAGATTCTGCCAGTGCATAGTTGGGGCGAATGCCTACCGCCATCACCACCAGATCAGCCGGAATTTCCTGGCCATCCTTGAAGCGTACGGCGGTCACGCGACCATGCTTTTTATCTTCGGCGCTGCCAATCAACTGCTCGGTGTCTTTTTGCAGCAGGAATTTAAGGCCCTTGGCTTCCAGTGACTTTTGCAGCATGCCGCCTGCGGTCTTGTCCAGCTGACGTTCCAGCAGCCAGTCGTTTTTGTGCACTACAGTGACATCCATGCCTTGAATCTTGAGGCCATTTGCAGCTTCCAGACCAAGCAGGCCGCCACCGATGACCACGGCATGCTTGTAGGTCTTGGCGGCTTCAATCATGTCGTTGGTGTCTTTAATATCGCGATAACCGATCACACCCTCAAGCTCAGCCCCTGGGATGGGCAACATGAAAGGCTTGGAGCCGGTAGCGAGCAAGAGGCGGTCATATTCCGTACTGGTGCCGTCTTCTGCGTAGACCACGCGGTTTTTGCGATCAATCTTGTTGATGCGTGCGTTGGTGTAAAGACGGATATTGTTTTCCGCATACCATTCGCGTGTATTCAGAATAATGTCATCAATGGTTTGCTCGTTCGCCAATACCGGCGACAGCATGATGCGGTTGTAGTTAGGGTAGGGCTCATCGCCAAACACCGTGATGTCGTATAGATCCGGTGCGATTTTGAGCAATTCTTCCACAGTGCGCATGCCGGCCATGCCATTACCAACGACGACGAGTTTCATTTTCTGCATGATGTTTCTCCTCCTTGCTTCCTCTTACACGCTATGCAGCAACTGCCAGCGTCTCTATTAATCCATGGGTGTTTGTTAAGCTGACGACATCGCCAATCACAATAATGGCTGGGCTACCGAGCTTTTTTTGATGTACAGCCATTGGCAGCATGCCCAGCGGACTGATCACTTGTTGTTGTTCAGGCAGGCTTCCGTGCTGAATGGCCGCGGCCATGGTGTCGGTTGACATGCCGGCTGCCAACAGGTCGCGGACAATCTCCGGCAGATGGCGCATGCCCATATAGATCACCAGTGTGGTGCCCGCCTCTACCAGTGCTTTCCAGTTTGCCGGGCTACCATCTTGCGTATGACCGGTGATAAATGTGACGCCATGGGTCGATTCACGGTGCGTGACCGGAATGCCGATGCTGGCAGGTACTGCAATGCCGCTGGTAATGCCCGGAATAATTTCGACAGCAATATTGGCATCACGTAAAGCCAGCATTTCCTCTCCACCGCGACCAAATAGAAAGGGGTCTCCGCCTTTGAGTCGTGCGACCGTTTCGCCCTGTTCCGCAAGTGAGATCATGAGTTTGTTGATGAAATGCTGTGGCGTGGATTTGCAGCCGCCACGTTTGCCCACCTCGACAACGCGTGCATTGGGCGCATGTTTCAGGAGTGCGCGATTGACCAGATCGTCAATCAGTACCACATCCGCTGTTGCCAGCGCGTTTACTGCTTTGAGTGTGATCAGGTCGGGATCACCCGGTCCGGCGCCGATCAGAAAAACCTGTGCTGTCATATTTTGGTGCCTTATAAATGTAAAGACCTGTAAGCAATTGCTGTGCCAATAAATAAAAAACAATTAATACAATGGGTTAATAAAAAATCTATTCGTTATTAATTTATGCATGAACCAATGTGGTGCGTATATTTATTTTGGTGCACCAAGATTCATTGGTTTGGTGCGCATGGTTAAGGGGAAGCGGCCAGTGCGGTGACGATTAACGCATCGATCTCTTCCGTGATGCCGCTCAGCACACTGGCCACCACCGAAAACTCCCTACCAGCTTCACCTGCGCGCGCTGCCATAATCTGGGCATTGACTGAAACAATACGTGCCTGTTTGGCAATCTGCTGGATGTTGCTCATCAGACTGCGGTATTGCTTTTGCTGGGCCAACGACTGCGCTTTGGCTTCCTGCTCATAGCGTGCGGTAATTTCATTCAGGAGTTCGACCAGCGGGGTTGCAAGCGGACCTAGCCGTTCAGCCACTTTGGCTTCATGGTTGTTTTTGATGTGTTCTATGGTTTCAGTGGCTAATGCAATGAAATGCCGAATTTTCTGGTCGGCATGACCTTCATGAAAATAGATGGCTTTCAGGCTGTCGAAGCAAACGCCGGGTAGATGGTGATCTCCCTCAATCAAGATTTGATGGGACTCTGCAAATAGGGTTAGGGCTTTCTGAGCACAATCCAGTGCTGTTGCATCGCCCATTTCTGCCAGCATGGCATTAAGAATGACGCGCTGTGACAGCATGCGCTGCCGACCAGATAGGTTGATCAGATGGCCGAAGGTCTCCGCGCTGACCAGATGCTCGTGGGCATGCTTTGCATCATATTTCAGTACATTGCTGCGATGATGCATGTTAAGTCTCCTTAAAGCAGCACACCATGCAGACGAAAGGCTGCATGGTGTTGCGGTGATGATGTTGTCTGAAAATCATGGCGCCTAGTTAAAGGTGTACATGGCCGTCAGCCAGATCCGTTCAAGATCGGCTTTGCGGCCTGCGGCGGCAGCCACGCGATCTTTTTCACGGAAATTGGCGTATTCGGCCTTCAGGAAGAATTGGCTGCTCACGTTATAAGTCGCAGAGAAATCAAACTCACGTCCATAGCGGTCGCCACTGCCACCACCAAATTTGGCAAAGTTTTCGTCTGCATTCAGCACATGGTATTCCGCGTACAAGGCCAGTTTTTCCATCGGCTTACCGCCCAGCGTCAGGTAGGTGTCACGGATACCTTCGCGTGGTGTGACGAGGAAGTGATCTGCCCAGCCTTGAAACAGGTGGTTGGTGCCCATAGGCGTCTGAAAGGCGTATTGGCCGTTATTGCTGGAGAGCTTTTCATGGTCAATTCGGGCGTACCAGGATTGGTAACCGGCGCCAATGCCTGCCCGTGCGTAGTGCGCATCAATCCGGCTATCGCCACCTGAGTAATCGGTTTGCTTGGCGTATTCAGCGGTGTAGAGCCAGCGCCAGTCATCACTAAGCTTACGGCTGCCATCCAGACGCAAGCCCAAGGTCTTGTTCGATTGGTTGGTACCAGCGCCTAGCACGCTGGTGTTAGCGACTGTGGGTTTGTCAAACCTTGAGAAGTAGCCATAGCCGGTGATGGATTCTGCAGGCGAGAGGCGATACTTGACGTTGACCACCTCCAGATCGCCTTTTTGCAGGCGGGTGCTGATTTGCTTGATGCGGTCAAAATGCGCCACAAAGATTTCAGTGTCAGGAATGGATTTGTTCAATAGCGAAATACCATCAAATACCTGCATGACCTGACGGAATGCGATATCACCAATAAAGCGGACGTTGTCGAGATTCACAACTTGTCGACCCAGACGAACACGGGTGTTCTTGATGCCAGTCCAATCGACAAAAAGCTGGTTGATATCGGTATGGGCGGGGTCGGCAATGATTGGATAATCACCTTTGCCCCGCTCAGGATCGCCCAGTTCACGGTCATCGTAACGGTTGTCGAGCTTGGAAACATCAATGATCTGCACACCAACGCTAAAGTTATGGAATGGCGCTGTCTGCCAGCCAATCAAGCTGCGTAATGTAGGCGCATGCGCAGTTTTCGGTTTGCCTTCAAGGTCGGCGTATTCATAGCGAAAGCGGAAGTTGGTCATGTTCTTGCCGCCCTTGATGGCATCCATCAGGGTGTAGTCAGGCAGTGCCTCGGTTTCTTCGGCATTTGCCTGCACAGCCGTGGCAAGGAGGCCTGCCAATATACAGATTGTCACTTGACGCATCTTGAATCTCATATTAGTTTGCATGTGTTGCTCCTTTTTTTGACGATTGGGGTAACAGTACTTTCGGGTACTTGGCCTGTCCTGACCGACAGGCCTTTTTTATTTCAAACGCTGTCAAACAATTCAGCGGGCTGCATCATTTCATTGGTCTTACTTGCTCAGGCGGCCTTCTTGGCATGCCGTTCGTAGAGGAATTTCAGTACTTCGCTGCGGAGGTGGTTGTATTCAGCATCTTCTGCCAGCTCCAGGCGCTCGCGTGGCCGTGCCAGCTTGACTGGCAGAATCTCGCCGATGGTGGCGGCAGGCCCATTGGTCATCATGACGATACGGTCCGAAAGCAGGACAGCTTCATCTACATCATGCGTCACCATGACCGCGGTACAGCCGGATTTCGCCATAATGCGCATCAGTTCATCCTGAAGATGGGCACGGGTGAGGGCATCCAGCGCGCCAAAAGGCTCGTCCAGCAACAGCACCTTGGGTTCCATGGCCAGCGCGCGGGCAATCCCCACACGCTGTTTCATGCCACCGGAGATTTCATTCGGACGCTTGTCCATGGCGTGGCTGAGACCAACCATGTCCAACGCAGCCTTGGTTCTAGCCTCCAGCTGTGGTTTGTTTTCGGATTTGCTGAACACGCGCTCAACGGCGAGATACACGTTCTCAAAGCAGGTGAGCCAAGGGAGCAGGGAGTGGTTCTGAAAGACCACCGCACGATCAGGACCAGGCCCGGCAATTTCACGGCCAGCGCAGAGCAGCAAGCCATCAGTCGGTTCCAGCAAGCCGGCAATCAGATTGAGGACGGTCGATTTTCCGCAGCCTGAGTGGCCAATGATGGAAATAAACTCACCTTGCCTGATATTGAGATTGATCCCGCGTAAGGCTTCAAAAGTGCCCTTTTTGGTGACGAAGGACATGTTGACGTTTTCCAGCTGTACGTATTTTTCCTGCACGATCTTTTCCATTTTCCGGTTCCTTATTCGTAGCTGAATTTTCTGGCGATGACGATCAGTGTCTGTTCCAACAGGAGCCCGACAATGCCGACGACAAAAATCGCGATGATGATGTGTTCTACATTCAGGTTGTTCCACTCGTCCCATACCCAGAAGCCGATGCCAACGCCACCCGTGAGCATTTCGGCAGCAACAATCACCAGCCACGCAACACCAATTGAAAGACGTACACCGGTCATCATGTAGGGCAGCACGAACGGGAAGAGAATCTTGGTAGCGATCTTCCATTCGGATAGCTTGAGTACCCGGGCCACGTTCATGTAATCGGGCGGCACTTTGCTCACACCGACGGCGGTATTGATGATCATTGGCCAGATGGCGGAGATGAAAATCACCCAGATGGCAGCAGGATCAGCCGCCTTGAACACCAGGAGTCCGATGGGCAGCCAGGCTAGGGGAGAAACCGGGCGTAACATGCCGATAATCGGGGCAGCCATGCGCGAGGCAAAAGCAAAGCGACCGATAATAAAACCCAACGGAATACCAATCAGTGCTGCCATGCCAAAGCCTAGGCCGACACGCTGTAGCGAGTTAAGAATATTCCAGCCGATACCCATGTCATTGGGGCCGTTGTTGTAAAAAGGGTCACTGAATAATGTGACGGCTGCATGCCAGGTTGGGATCGGACCAGGAAGACCTTCCGACTGGTAAGAGATCAGTGCCCAGATTGAAACAAACAGCAGCATGCCGAACATGGGCGGCAGCAGCCACTGGAAGAAGGCTCTTGCCCATTGGTTGGCCTTGCTGCTGGACGCTGGGGGTTGAATCAGCTGCTTGTTTTCGCTAGTGGTTTGAGTCGCCGTAGCAATAGGCTCGTTTGCTGCTTCACTGGCAATACTGGCTTGCTCTTTCGGCATGGCGTGACCGATGGGTAGGGTATTGATGGTGACTGCACTCATATTCTGTTCTCCTTGTAAGCTCAAACCTTGACCTTAAAGCCGTTGGCGTATGCCTTGGGATCCTTGCCGTCCCAGACCACGCCGTCGATCAGCTTGCTGGTACGCATGGGATCAGTTGGGATTGATATGCCCAATGCCTTGGCTGCTTCGGTATAGATATCAATACGATTTACCTTCTGCGCCACTGTCAGATAGTCGGGATCGGTTTTCAGCAAGCCCCAGCGCTTGTGCTGCGTCATGAACCACATACCGTCGGAAAGATAGGGGAATGGCACCTTGCCATCATTGAAAAACTTCATGTAGTTCGGGTCTTCCCATTTCTTGCCGATGCCATTTTCGTAATGACCCAGGAAGCGTCCTTCAATTACGGCTTCCGGCGCGTTAACGTAGGATTTACCGGCAATCAGTTTGGCGACTTCAGAGCGATTGGCGGTGGCATCGATATAACGGCAGGCTTCCAGCACGGCCTTGGTCATTGCCAATGCCGTATTGGGATATTTGGCTACAAAATCCGCAGTGGTGCCGAGGACTTTTTCCGGATGATCCGGCCAGATATCCTGAGACGTGGCGACCGAGAAACCGATCTTGTCGTGAATGGCGCGCGCGTTCCATGGCTCACCTACACAGTAGCCATCCATGTTGCCAATCCGCATGTTGGCCACCATTTGCGGTGGAGGTACCACAATGGTCTTCACATCCTTGAATGGGTTAATGCCGTATGTGGCCAGCCAGTAGTACAGCCACATGGCGTGGGTACCGGTTGGAAAGGTCTGGGCGAAAGTGTAGTCGCGATTTTCGTTGTCCAGCAGGCGTTTGAGGGTAGGGCCGCTGGTGACGCCTTTTTCTTTCAGCTGATTGGCTAGCGTGATGCCTTGGCCGTTGTTGTTTAAGGTCATGAGCACAGCCATGTCCTTTTGCTGGCCACCGATGCCCAGTTGCACCCCATACATCATGCCGTACAGGATGTGGGCTGCATGCAGTTCGCCATTGACCACCTTATCACGTACGCCAGCCCAGGAGGCTTCCTTGGTGGGCGTGATCTTGATGCCATACTTCTTGTCAAACCCCATTTGCGCCGCGACGACAATCGGAGCGCAGTCAGTCAGAGGAATGAAGCCGATTTTGACTTCCTTGATTTCTGGTTCGTCGCTGCCTGCGGCCCAAGCGTTATTCCGGATTTTTTCCGGCACCATGCCCATCAGCGCAGAAGCGCCCATAATGCCTGCGCTTGCACGAAAAAAATTACGGCGGCTGCTATCGACCTCGCCAGAGTTGGTGGTGATCTTGTCTGTTTCCTTGTTGCTACCTGCGCTCATTTGACTCTCCTGACGGTTGATTCAAAATGCAAAAATCCAAAAAATGAAGGCGTCCTGCTGACGGAAACTGAATTCCGTGAGCAAGGACGCCTTTGTCCGGGGGGTCTACGTTGACCCGACTACGAAGTCTTCAAATACTTGATGCTGTGTTACCAGTCACGCCAAGCATGACGTTGTGTTTACTTGCTGTGCTCCGCCATTGGAGTGCAGCCAGATATCGTCCAACTAGAGCAGCAACTTTGCTGCCTGTACCACCTGCTCAGCCAACGTGGCCAAGCGAATGTTCTGTTTCATCGCCATGTTTCTGAGTAGCGTGTACGCTGCATCTTCATCGATACCACGTTGCTTCATCAGTAAGCCCTTGGCTTTTTCAATCACCTTGCGTTCACTCAACTTGGCGTTTGCCAGATTCAGCTCTTCACGCAAGGATTTGAATTCCTCAAATCGAGCCAACGCTGCATCCATCACCGGTTTCAGTCGCTCATTTGGCAAACCGCCCACCACATAAGCACTGACGCCTGCGCGGGTAGCGGCGCGAATTTTTTCGCTATCGCCATCGTGGGTGAACATCACAATCGGTCTTGGTGCGTTCTGGCCCATCACAATCAGGTGCTCCAGCGTATCGCGGCTGGGTGATTCCGTATCAATGATGACAATATCCGGTTGTAGCCGTTGAACTTCATCATGCAGATTGGCGGTATCACTCAAGTGCGCAATCACCTCATAGCTAGCCTCAGTGAGAGACTGCTTCAAGGGAGCCGTACGCTCCAAGTGATTATCAACTAACATGACTCGGAGCATTGCCGTCCTGAAAATGTCTTACCTGTAAACGCCATAAGCAACAGGTGTGCCAATTTATTTAGTTGTGACGTAAGAGGTTGATATGGCTTGCATATGACGAAAATGATGCAAGAAAAAAACGAAGTGTTGTTCTGGGATAAATTGCACAAACTGAGTGCGCATGCACCATTATAGATGTGCTGGCAGCTTTGGCGTGCAAAGTTAACGCGTTATCAACCCGCAGCTTTGATGTATTTCTTTTGTCAGGGCGTTGAATTGACGAACGGCATCGGTGGTTTTGGAATATGGGTGGGCCAGGAGATCCTCAATCAATGCCATTTGCCTTCCACTGTAGGTTTTGTTAAGTGCTGTGCTACGACAGGCGCAAGCTTGCTCAATATCTCCGTTACTGGCCTGTAGTTCAAGGCTGCAGGCACTGCTGATCCGGCTCGCTGTCTGGTTGTCCCAGTCAGCTGGCGATGCACCGGCTATCGGTTCTGCGCGCAGTTGTGTCAGTAATTGATACATGAATTCCAGGCTGTTGTGCATGTCGTGATATGGGCGATTTTCTGCGTTGCGTGCTGTGATCTGGCTGTTCTTCAGCGCAAATACATAGGGCACTACAAACTGGTTTTCAGCTGGCAGACTGTAACCTTGTGCGCCAAGCAGGATTCGTTTGGCTGGGTTTTGATCCAGGTGCGCATTGATGGCATCCAAATCTTCCTGCGGGAATGTCAGGCTTAATGTCGCCTGACATTCACCTGAGTTGTCAGCGCTGATGGATAAATTGATGGCCATATCCTCCAAACCAAAACGCAGGGCGGCAGGGTGCTGCATCAATCGCTGGGTTTCTAGCGTGGCGACTTGATCGAGCGTGCTATTGCTTGTGCAATCGTTTGCGCTGGCAAGCCCGATATTCATGGACAGCAACAAGAATAAAACCCTCAAAACCTGCATGACGCATCACCCCGTACGTTAAAAATCAAGCAATAAGAGCGTGATGGCCTGGATTAGTTCTCAAGGTATGTTCAAAGTCTATGCAGTGGCAGATTCACATACTCATGTGCTTATTTTGCGGGACGTAGCTGTAACAGCTTGTCATTGGTCAATACATAGAGGAATTCGTCTGGACCTTGGCGAATATCCCGTGGTCGACCTATCCCTTTCAATAGTTGCTCTTCACCCACCACTCGGTCACCCTCCAGCGTCAGGCGTGTGAGCCACATAAACCGCATCGCGGTGACAAAAAGACTGCCTTTCCAGCTTGGAAAAGCATCACCGGTATAAAAGGTCATACTGCCTGGCGCAATGGAAGGCACCCATTTATGAATCGGTTGTGCCATGCCGGTTTTGTGCGTACCTTCTCCAATTTTTGTGCCGGTGATGTAGTTGACGCCGTAAGTAATGACCGGCCAGCCGTAGTTGGTCCCTGCTTTCAGAATGTTGAGTTCATCGCCGCCTTGCGGACCGTGTTCATTGGTCCAGACATCTCCAGTGACCGGGTGCAGTGCTGCGCCTTGTACATTTCGATGCCCATAGGTGTAGATCTCTGGTAGCGCGCTTTTTTTACCAATGAATGGATTATCCTGAGGTACGCTGCCATCATCATTTAGGCGTACCACGGTACCGATATGCTGATCCTGCTTTTGTGCGCGATCCTGATCACCACGGTCGCCCATGGTGATATAGAGAAAGCCCTGACGGTCAAACACGATGCGTGAACCAAAATGCTTATTACTCTTGATCTTGGGATGCTGGCGGAAAATGACCTCGCCATTTTTCAAGGTCATGCCCTCCAGCTTGCCGCGAAACACTTCGACCCCAGTACCACCCTTGCCTTTGCCTGTAAAAGTGAGGTAGACCAACTGGTTATTGCTGAAGTCTGGGTGCAGGGCAACATCCAGCAGGCCGCCCTGACCATCATCCACAACCTCAGGGGTGCCGGACACCGCCTGTGGTAGTAACTTGCCGTTTTCAAAGACACGCAGTTTGCCCGATTGTTCGGTCACCAGCATGCGTCCATCGGGGAGGAATGTCATGCCCCATGGACCATCCAATTTGTCACTGAGCGTCACAATTTCGACCTTCTCACTGCCGGCATCCAGTGTTTTCGCCTGTGCCGTGGAGATCAACACGAATCCGGTCAAGATCATCAGTCCCATCCAGATCAATGTTGAGAGCAGCCTGGATGGGTGCTGACTGGCAGCGCTTGTATGTGAATGCATGGTCTATTCCCCTGTGAAGTGATAATGGATTGACGATATGACCCAGCGATGGTTCATGTTGATTCATGGATATGCGTCTGAATGACAGGTCGCATCGTTAGGCGCCAGCAGGCAGCTCTTGATATCCAACACGAATTTACAAGCGATACAGACCCGCATATTATGCTTTGCTTTGTCTCATATGCTGAAATCCTGATACATGACCATGCTATCTGATCACAAACTAGCGCATAACAAAGTGGATGTCCTTTTAGTGGGTGGAGGCGTGATGAGTGCTACCCTGGGCAGTCTGCTCTCTCAGTTGGCACCAGGCCTTCAGATGCTGATGGTAGAGCGACAAGACAGTGTTGCCACTGAAAGTACGGATGCCTGGAACAATGCGGGTACTGGTCATGCGGGGTATTGTGAGCTGAATTATACGCCCCAGCTTAACGACGGCAATATTGAGATTCGGCGTGCTCTGGAAATCAATGCCGCATTTGAAGTGAGCCTGCAATACTGGTCTTCGCTAGTGAAACAGCAGGGACTTCCCGCGCCGCAAGGATTTATCAACAAAACGCCGCATGAGAGTTTTGTCTGGGGCGAGAAAGATGTTGCTTTCCTGAAAGCGCGTCACCAGTTGCTCAAGCAACATCATTTGTTTGCAGATATGGTGTTCAGTGAATCTCCGGAGCAGATGGCCGCATGGATGCCTCTGGTCATGCAGGGACGTACCCCTGATCAGCCGATGGCGGCAACGTATGTGGCTTATGGCGCTGATGTAGATTTTGGTGCTTTGACGCGGCATCTCGTGGCAAACCTTGAAAAGCAGCAAAATTTCAGTCTGTTATGTGGTCAGCAGGTCAGGTCATTAAAACAGCAGCGTGATGGTCGCTGGCAGGTTTCGTTGATCGATACAATCACAGGCAAGCGTCAACGTGTAGAAGCAGGGTTTGTGTTTTTGGGGGCTGGCGGAGCCGCATTGCCCTTGCTGCAATCTTCAGGTATCGCTGAGAGTCGGGGTTATGGTGGGTTTCCTGTCAGTGGTCAGTGGCTGGTTTGCCAAAACCCGGATGTGGTGGCTCAACATGGTGCCAAGGTATATGGCAAAGCCCCATTGGGTGCGCCACCCATGTCGGTGCCGCATCTTGATACGCGTTATATTCAAGGACAGCCCGCCCTACTGTTTGGCCCATTTGCCGGATTCAGCAGCAAGTTTCTCAAACAAGGTTCTTACCTTGATCTTTTACGCTCGGTGAAGTCGCACAACCTCAGCTCACTGCTGGGGGTGGCCCGTCATCACATGGAATTGACGCGCTACCTGATTGGTGAAGTGCTGCAATCTCACGATGATCGCATGGAGGCCTTGCGGAAGTTTTATCCTGATGCCGTGGATTCTGAATGGCGCTTGGCAACGGCCGGGCAGCGGGTACAGATTATCAAGCGATGCAAGGATCAAGGCGGTCGCCTGGAATTTGGTACCGAGATTGTGGCATCGGCAGATGGTTCTCTGGCTGCATTGCTGGGCGCATCCCCAGGCGCATCAGTTTCGGTGCAGGCCATGCTCAATGTGTTGCAACGATGCTTTCCTCAGCAGATGCAAACGGCATCATGGCAGTCCAAGCTGACCGATCTCATCCCCTCCTACGGACAGTCTCTCATCGACGATGCCGTCTTGCTGAATCGCGTCAGAGCAGATACTTTGCGCACGCTGGCGTTGGATACTGCTTCCTGACCTAGATCAGTGAATTGATGCCAATGACTGGCATCGTCGCTGAACAAGTGTATTATTTTGCTTGTCGGCTTGCTTGATGCGCATCGTCGGCAATTCACTATACGCTGAGGATGTGGATTTCATGAAGAAGCGATTCCAATTCAACGGTCAGGACCATTAAAGTCATGGCGCTATCGGCATTGATTTATAGCAAGACCGGTAAAGGCGCCCGCGCACTCACATCCCGCAGTCGTGAACTATCGGCCAGTGCCCTAGAGGTGTTGGCTCACATCGATAGCAATGCCGATGCGGCCACCATCCACAGTCATCTCGATCGTATGTCCGAAGCCACTTTCAAAGTGTTGCTGGGGCAACTAGAGAAAGATGGCTACATCCGGTTGCTCAAAAAAACCACAGAACCGTTAACCATCATGTCCACCGACCCGAATGCGGGGATGGAGGTGAATGAGATCAGTCCTGATACCTTCTTTGCCATGCTGTCTGACAAGCCAGAAGCCAAAGCGCCTGAGTCTGCCCAATTACCAGAGAAGCCGCATGATGTTGAAGTCAAGGAATTGGAGGGTCAGGAGGTCAAGGCGCTGATGCAGGCTGAAGCAGAAGAGGAAGCCAGACGGATTGCTGAAGAGATAGCGGCGCGCAACGCCAGAGAAGAGGCGGCACGGCAAGCCGCTGCTGAGGCAATGGCGCAGGCAGAAGCAGCAGAAAAAGCACGCTTAGCGCAAGAAGCGGCTGAGCGCGAGGCAGAAGCTCAAGCGCGTCAACAAGCTGCGCAATTAGCCAGAGAGGCAGCCGAACGAGAGGCGCGTGAAGCTGAAGAAGCTAGAAAGCAGGAAGCCGCGGCTTTGGCGCAACAACAGGCAGAAGCGCAGGCACGTGCCAAGGCGGAAACAGAAGAAAAAGCCAGAATCAAGGCAGAACAGCTTGCCGCGGAGAAAGCGCTGAAGCAGGCGCAAAAAGAAGAAGTGGCAAGATTGAAGGCGGAAGCCAAGGCCCGTGAAAAAGAAGAAAAGCTGGCTAGACAGAAAGCAGAGCGACAGGCAAAAGAGGAAGCTAAACGACAAGCTGCCTTAGAGGCAGAACAAAAAGCCAGAGCCATCGAAGCAGAAAGGCGTCTGGCAGAAGAAGCGGCCAGAGTAAAAGCAGAAGAAGACGCGAGAATTCGTCTTGCAGAAGAAGCCGAAAAAGAAGCATTGAGATTGGCCGAATTAGAGGCGCGGGCTATTCGGGAGGCCGAGCAGGCTGCTCGGGCTGAGGCTGGACGGCAAGCAAAAGCGGCAGAATTACAAAAGCAGCAAGAAGAGGCGGCACGTCAGAAAGCGATTGCAGAGGCAGCTGCGATGGCTGCGGCCGCAGAGGAGAAAGCACGAAAAACCCAGGAAAAGGCAGTACGTGAAGAAGCCAAGCGTGAGGCAGCACGCGTAAAAGCAGCAGAAAAAGCGCTTGCCAGAGCTGAGAAAGCAACCCAGAAAGAAGCCGAGCGGCGTGAGAAGGATGCGGCCAAGCGCAAAGCTGAAGCCGAAAAGCTGATAAGCAGAGAACAGGAGGCGCATGCCCGACAGCAAGCTAAAGCGGCTAAAAGTGCTCAAGCGGAGCTTCAGTTGCTGGACCAGTCCCATCGTAAGCCCACAGCCCCACTCTGGGGGCCTGCCATCAAAAAAATGCTTGGGCAGAGCGTGCAATTTGTTCGTACATTGACTGTGTATACCTTGATCTTGTCATGTGTGCTGGTCGGTATTCTACATGTTGTCCCGCTTGGCTGGTTGATTGGCCCCATTCAGCAACAGGCCGCTGTCATCATGGGCGAGTCCGTCGACATTGGTGAGGTGCGTGGTGCGCTGTTTCCACAGATACAGCTGAACTTGAAACAGGTGAAGATTGGTGAGCAGATGGCGCTTAAGCTGGAACAGGTGCAGCTCAAACTGGATGCAGCGTCCATTTGGCGAGGGTCTGGTGTATTGGACAAGATTCAAATCTCTGGTGTCGCAATGGGTGCGGATGGCTTGGGAGCCCAAATGGAACGTTTGCATGTGCTGGTGGCGCAACCGAAATGGCAGGTCAGGCAGATTGAAATTCAGCAAGTGACGCTGGACATTCCGGGACTAACACTGCCAATTTTTCATATCAGTATACAGCCGCTTGCTCAAGGTAATCTGGGTACTATGGCCCTCGTGTCTGATGATGGTCGCTTACAAGTGAATCTCACGCCCGGACCGGAAGAATATCGTTTATCGCTGCATGCAGCGCATTGGCAGTTTCCAGGTTTGGCAGTCAAGTTTAATCAGTTTGATGCCACCGGGGTTGCCAGTGGACAACAACTGCAACTGAATCGCGTGAATGCCACACTGTATGACGGCACTTTATCCGGCAAGACCAAGGTGTCATGGGATGGCATGCCAGCAGCCAGTGGAAGTTTCAGCTTAAAAGGCCTGAAAGTACGTGATGCGCTGTCAGGGACGTGTGGGCGAGCGGCGCTCGAGGGCAGGTTGAATGCAGAGGCAACATTCACTAGCCGTGCACCTGAGTTTGATGCACTGGCGGCTTCGCCGATGATACAGGGAAATTTTAGCCTGCATGACGGGCGGGTGATTGGTATGGACTTGGCTTCGTCAACGGGAGTGAGAGGACGCGATACGCGCTTTGATCGCTTGGTGGGCAGTTTTCAGCTCAGGGAGGGTGTTTACCAGTATCGGCAGTTAGTGCTGACCTCGGATCAATTACGAGCAACTGGTCAACTGGAAGTGAAGCCAGACCAAACGATTTCAGGAAGCGTGATTTCAGACTTGAAAGTTGGGGCGAGACGCATACAAACCAATCGTCGTATGATGGGAACGGTGGCAGGGCCTGATATGCAATAAAAAAGGGCGCCTTAGCGCCCATTTTTATTGCTGCTTCAACAGCCAGTGTAACGATTTGCGATTAGCGGTTGCAAACGTACATTGTTACTTCAAAGCCGAAACGCATTTCAGTAGCTTCTGGTTTGGTCCACATGATCAAATCTCCTTGTGTTGGTTAGTTAACAACAAACAATGTTGCTGTGTTTGTATGACTGCATTCTGCGCCTTGAGTTTGTCTACCACCATCCCGCAATTCATGATTGAGACCTCATGATTTTCATGAGTCTGATGAGTAATTTGATGCCTCTCAATCTCCGGTAAAAGCATATGGGCGGCTTGCCACGATCAATGCCTCATTTATACTGCTGACTATTTCACACAAGCTTCATTGAAAAGCAGAAACATGAACAACACCCTGAAAAACCTCATTTGGCTCGTGATTGCAGTGATCGGGGCAGGCGCGGTAGGTGGAATTGCGTTGAATCGTGGCGAAAGTATCAATGCCATGTGGTTTATCACAGCAGCCCTGTGTGTCTATGCTATCGCCTATCGCTTTTATTCAGCTTGGATTGCCACCAAGGTTTTGCTTATTGATGAAACGCGCGCGACCCCAGCAGAACGACTGGACAATGGTCGTGATTTTGTTCCGACCAACCGCTGGATTGTATTTGGTCATCATTTTGCAGCCATTGCCGGCCCAGGCCCGCTGATCGGGCCAACACTTGCGGCGCAGTTTGGTTACCTGCCCGGCACCCTGTGGATTTTGATTGGCGCTGTACTTGGGGGTGCCGTGCAGGACATGGTGACCTTGTTTCTGTCCATGCGGCGCAATGGGCGCAGTCTGGGGCAGATGGCGCGTGACGAACTCGGGCCTATCGGCGGAGCAGCGGCACTGATCGGCACACTGGCGATCATGATCATCCTCATCGCGGTGTTGGGCCTAGTCGTGGTGAATGCCATGAAGCATAGCCCCTGGGCCACCTCTACGGTTGCTGCGACGATTCCGATTGCCGTTATTGTCGGTCTGTACATGCGGCATTTGCGCCCGGGTAATGTGCTGGAAGCCTCTCTGCTAGGCGTAATTTTGCTGTTGGTGGCAGTGGCGGCAGGTGGCTGGATTGATCATCATCCAGGGCTGCATAGCCTGTTTGATCACGAAGGGCTGCCCTTGGCCATTGGCGTCATTATGTATGGGTTTGCTGCGGCTATCCTGCCAGTCTGGCTTTTGCTGGCACCGCGTGATTATCTCTCAACCTTCATGAAGCTGGGCACGATTCTGCTACTGGCAGTAGCTATCATTATCTTGCAGCCAGAAGTGAAAATGCCGGCGCTGACACAGTTTACTGATGGCAGTGGCCCGATCTTTGGCGGCAGTCTCTTCCCCTTTGTGTTTATTACAGTAGCATGTGGTGCTATTTCCGGATTTCATGCGCTCATTGCTTCCGGCACCACGCCCAAGCTGTTGGCGAACGAACGCGACATTCGTATGATTGGATATGGCAGCATGTTGCTGGAGTCCTTTGTTGCCTTGATGGCGATGATCGCGGCGACCGTGCTTGATCCTGGGATTTTTTTCGCGATCAATAGTCCTGCCGGGGTCGTGGGCAAAGATGCAGCCACAGCCGTGGCCACCATCAGCAGTTGGGGGTTTCCGGTTACAGTTGCTCAGATGGAAGATCTGGCGAGACAGATGGGTGAGACTACGCTGTTTGCCCGGACTGGCGGTGCGCCGTCTTTGGCAGTCGGCATGGCCAGCATTTTCAGCAACGCATTTGGACAAGGTTTGCTGGCGTTCTGGTACCACTTTGCCATTATGTTTGAGGCGGTGTTCATTTTGACTACGCTGGATGCAGGCACACGCGTGGGCCGTTTTATGTTGCAGGATGTCCTCGGCAATATTTCACCCCGCTTGGGGGAGACCTCCTGGTATCCTTCAGTCATCCTGACCAGTGCGCTGGTAGTGGCTGGATGGGGATATTTTCTCTACATCGGCGTGATTGATCCGAATGGCGGGGTCAATATTCTTTGGCCCTTGTTTGGGATTGCCAACCAGATGCTCGCGGCGATTGCCTTATCCGTTGGGACAGCTATCCTGATCAAGACCGGGCGAGCGCGTTATGCCTGGGTGACTGGTCTTCCACTGGTGTGGCTGGTCATTGTGACGACCACTGCTGCCTGGCAGAAGATTTTTAGTGCAGATATCCGTGTCGGGTTCTTTGCTGCGGCCAATGACATGTCGGCCAAGCTTGCTGCAGGAGAACTCAGCCCAGAGCGTGCCGCAGTGGCACCGCAGCTGATTTTCAACCAGCAACTCGATGCCTGGCTGACCATGTTCTTTATCGCAGTGCTGTGGATTGTGGTGCTGGATATGATCAGGGTGAGTGCTCGCTATCTTTCCGGGAAGCCGGTGTTACCCACCACAGAAGCAGGCTATCAACCAACACGGCTGATGTCATGATGGACGCTGTCCAATAACAATCAATAACAAGGAAAACCATGTCGCAACAGAATAGACAACGATTTGAGTTTACAGGGTCAGGTGGCGAGTACTTTGGGATATGGATCGTCAATCTGGTGCTTAGCATTCTCACCTTGGGCATTTATTCAGCATGGGCCAAAGTCAGACGTATGCAGTATTTTTACCGCCATACCTGGCTGAATCAGGCAAACTTTGATTACCACGGTGACCCGGTTGCCATTCTGAAGGGCAGGGTCATTGCTTTCGTGCTGTTGATAGCCTACAACCTAAGTGGCGGACTATCCCCGCTACTGGGCCTGATTTTCCTGATTCCACTCAGCTTGGTGATGCCGGTATTGCTCTATAAATCCCTGCGCTTTCGTGCCATCAACAGCAGTTATAGTGGTTTGCGGTTCGGCTTCTCAGCCAAACTCATTGAGGCTTACAGCACCTTTCTATTGTGGCCGTTTCTGGCTTTCATCAGCCTCTTTGTTCTGACGCCATCTGCGCATCATCGTTTGCGGCGTTTTCAGCACGGACATGCCCGATTTGGCACCACCCCGTTTCATTTCGGTGCAGGCATGGGAAGTTTTTATAAAGTGTATGGCATGACACTACTGCTGCTCTTGGGCTTGGTGACCATCATTGGCCTCATCTTTGGTGGGGGTGTCGCTGGCCTGATGCAAAGTGCGTCTCGATTTGCAGATCCTGACGAACGGCATGCTGCCGTCATCGGATCTATCTTGATCGGACTGTTTGGTTTGATCGTATTCGGTGCGCTACTGGTGGGCCCGTATTTCACCTCGCGTCTGCAAAACCTCGTGTGGGGCCAAACCAGCCTGGGGCCGCATCAGTTAGGGAGTGATTTGTCTGCACGTGGTCTGCTCTGGATCAAACTGACCAATATACTGGGCATCATGCTGACTTTCGGTTTATTCAAACCGTTTGCCGATGTCCGCCTGGCGAAGTATCGATTGACCCATATGTGGTTGGATACAGAAGGCTCGCTAGATGATTTTGTGCAAGATACGCAATCCAACGTGGCCGCATTTGGTGAAGAGGCGGCGGAAATGTTTGATGTGGATATCGGACTTTAAGGAAGCACGGAAAAGTCTCCATGCACTACATTGCGGATAAATCTGTAGTGATTGCCAGGCATGCGACGCATGTCGTACTGGACGTACGAGGCCAAGGCGTAGGTATGTCAAGTCCAGTGATTTATTCACTCATGTCTACAGGATGCTATGTTAGCTGCTGACTACTTTGATGGGCAGACCAGCCGCCGTCATTCGATCATGCTGGGGTTGAAGTCGGGCTACTGGGTGATTGAGGGGGATGCCATTAACCGGCAGGTTCCGGTGGGGCAGGCGCGTCTTGCGGACAAGATTGGCAGTGCGCCTAGGCAGCTACATTTTGATGCGGGTGCTTACTGCCTGATTACAGACCACGCGAACTTCGAGTCCCTGTTGCAGACAGCGGGTATGATGCCACATTCAAAACTGGCGCGCTGGGAGAAAAAATGGCGATACGCGCTGGCATCGGTCGTGATCATGCTGGCATTCTTTGCGGCCCTTTATCAATGGGGTTTGCCAGTTGCTGCTAGCTGGGTGGCACAACGGCTACCGGCAGAACTAACGGCGCTGATGGACAAACAGACGCTAACCACGCTGGAGGGTCATTTTTTAACGCCCTCCACTTTGTCAATGGAACGCCAACAAGCCTTGGCATCTCAATTTTCAGCCTTGCAGCCCGCAAATTCGGGCAAAGTTCCGGCGTATACCCTCATCTTTCGCCACAGTGAAGCCATTGGCCCCAACACTTTTGCCTTGCCCGGCGGTACTATTCTGGTGACAGATGCGCTCGTGACACTGGCTGATCAATCTAGTGCTGCCGATGCCCAGGTGCTGGGTGTGCTCACGCATGAGCTTGGACATGTGCATTATCAGCATGCCTTGCGCCAGTTTGTGCAAGGCACCATCGTTGCAGCCTTTGTCACCTGGTATCTGGGGGATTTCAGCAGTTTGCTGGCGGCAGCGCCAATCGCCTTGCTCAATACCCGATATACCCGTGCATTTGAAGAAGAAGCAGACGACTATGCCGCCACCATGATGGTAAAAAATGGGCTGTCACCTGCGCATCTGGCTGATATGCTCGCCAGCATGCAAGCGTATGGACGGCCTCAAAAAGAGTCAGACAACCAAGTCGCTGATGAAAACGCATCTAAAGCAGAGTATCCATGGCTGGATTATTTTTCCACGCATCCCAATACCGAGGTGCGTATCGCCAAGTTGCGAAATTGGTCGGCAAAGGACAAAGCTCCATGAGGCTTGCGCACTGGGGACATGTGGCCTGGGCTTTCATTCGCAGATTGTCCGGCGATGATGCCTATGAGCGGTACCTCAAGCATCATGCAGAATTCCATGAAACTAGTGTGAATGCCCCGCCTCCAATCAGCCGTAAGGAATTTTACAAACTCTGGCAGGAGCATAAATGGACAGGTACCAATCGATGTTGTTGACCCCTGAGATGCAATCACGAGTGATCGAAATGGCATGGGAAGACAGAACGCCGTTTGAAGCGATTGAAGCGCAATTCGGATTGAATGAGCAGGCAGTGGTAGCACTGATGCGTGCCCAGATGAAACCAGCTTCTTTTCGCATGTGGCGTGCTCGTATGCGCGGGCGCACCACAAAACATCTCAGCTTGCGTGACCCGGGCGTGCAGCGTCACAAGGCCAATCACCGGATTTAGGGTTTGTTTCGGGTTAATCGTGGCGATGCGTGGCGCACCATAGCATCCATATGCCGATCATTACCATGGGCAGGCTGAGCCACTGCCCCATACTGAGGTTCATGGCCAACAAGCCGAGAAAACTGTCAGGCTCGCGAGTGTACTCTACTAAAAACCGGAAGCTGCCATAGCCAATCAAAAACAAGCCGGAAACGGCACCAACGGGTCTTGGTTTGCTTGAATACCACCAAAGCAAAATAAATAACACGATCCCTTCCAGTGCAAACTGATAAAGCTGAGAAGGATGGCGCGCCAGACGGTCTGCCTGTGGGAATATCATGCCCCATGGTACGTCGGTCGCACGGCCCCAAAGTTCGCCATTGATGAAATTGCCGAGTCTGCCTGCACCTAGGCCGAGCGGAACTAGCGGGGCGACAAAATCCATCACAGCCAGCCATCGTTTGCCGGTTTTTCTGGCAAAAAATACCATGGCGGCCAGCACGCCTAGAAAACCGCCGTGGAAAGACATGCCGCCTTGCCATAGATAGACGATTTCATGGGGATGGGTCAGGTAATACGACGGTTGGTAAAACACGACATAGCCTAGGCGGCCGCCAATAATGACGCCAAGAGCGCCATAAAACAGGATGTCATCAATTTCAGTGGATTTCCAGCCAGCCGTAGGTTGTTGACGTGCCCGATATTTCCCCAGCCACAAGACGCTCAGAAAACCAATCAGGTACATCAATCCATACCAATGAATACCAAGTGGGCCTATCTGGAGGGCAACGGGATCAAACTGCGGGTGTGTGAACATGAGTCAGGTGACAGGAATAGGTTAGAATAACGAAATTATAGAGTCATTTGAAAAGATTTGAGGTATTCCATGCCAGCCTATCGTTCACGCACCACCACTCATGGCCGCAACATGGCCGGTGCACGCGCCTTGTGGCGTGCCACCGGCATGAAAGATGAGGATTTTACCAAGCCTATTATTGCCATCGCCAATTCCTTTACTCAGTTTGTGCCAGGCCATGTGCACCTCAAAGATTTGGGGCAGTTGGTGGCACGTGAGATCGAAAAGGCAGGTGGTGTGGCCAAGGAGTTCAACACTATCGCCGTAGATGACGGCATCGCCATGGGGCATGGTGGCATGCTGTATTCCTTACCTAGCCGTGACCTGATTGCTGATAGCGTTGAGTATATGGTGAATGCCCATTGTGCCGATGCACTGGTCTGTATCTCGAATTGCGACAAAATTACCCCAGGTATGTTGATGGCGGCTATGCGCTTGAACATTCCTGTGGTCTTTGTTTCGGGCGGCCCGATGGAGGCTGGCAAGGTCAACTGGCATGGTGAGATTCGTAAATTGGATCTGGTCGATGCAATGGTCGAAGCGGCTGACAGCCATGTGAGTGACGAAGATTTAGCGGCGGTTGAGCGCTCCGCTTGTCCGACCTGCGGTTCCTGCTCCGGCATGTTCACCGCCAATTCCATGAACTGCCTGACAGAGGCGCTGGGGCTTTCCTTACCCGGCAACGGTTCTACACTGGCAACGCATGCCGCGCGTAAGCAATTATTCCTGCAGGCAGGTCGTTTGATCGTAGACCTCGCCAAGCGTTATTACGAGCAGGATGATGCTTCCGTGCTCCCGCGCTCCATTGCTTCCTTCAAGGCGTTCGAAAACGCCATGAGTCTTGATGTCGCCATGGGCGGCTCCACCAATACTGTATTGCATCTGCTGGCCGCCGCGCATGAGGCAGGTGTTGATTTCACCATGAAGGATATTGACCGTATTTCGCGTCACGTGCCCTGTGTCTGCAAGGTGGCACCTGCTACACAGAAATACCACATGGAAGACGTCCACCGCGCTGGTGGTGTCATGGGCATTCTGGCTGAATTGCATCGCGCTGGTTTGATTCACGGTGATTGCCCCACCGTACATAGTCCCACCATGCAGGAAGCATTGGCAAAATGGGACATCGTCACCACGGCTGATGAAGAAGTCAAAAAGCTCTATCGTGCTGCGCCTGGCGGCATTCCAACCACCATTGCATTCAGTCAATCCATGTTGTGGCCTGATCTGGATATCGACCGTGCAGAAGGCTGCATCCGCGACAAGACTCATGCTTATTCACAAGATGGCGGCTTGGCCGTGCTCTACGGCAATATTGCCGTGGATGGATGTATTGTTAAAACAGCCGGGGTGGATGACAGTATTCTGACATTTACTGGCCGCGCCCGGATCTTTGAATCTCAGGATGCCGCGGTTGAGGCGATTCTAGCTGATCAGATTGTGGCAGGCGATGTCGTGGTGATTCGCTATGAAGGCCCGCGTGGAGGCCCCGGTATGCAAGAAATGTTGTATCCCACTTCGTATCTGAAGTCCAAGGGGCTGGGCAAAGCCTGCGCCTTGCTGACCGATGGACGTTTCTCTGGTGGCACCTCAGGACTCAGTATTGGCCATGCATCCCCGGAAGCTGCTGAAGGTGGAGCTATAGCTTTAGTGGAAGAAGGTGATACTATTACCATTGATATCCCGAATCGCACCATTAACCTCATGATTTCAGACGAGGAACTGGCAAAACGACGCCAGCTTATGGAAGCGAAGGGTGCGCAGGCTTGGAAGCCAGTGGGACGTACGCGATCTGTTTCTCCCGCGTTGCGTGCATATGCCGCCATGAGCACATCCGCAGCGCGAGGTGCCGTGCGAGATGTGTCACAAATCGAGCGATAAGCTGGATATAACAATTTAAAACGTTTTATAACGATAAAAAGAAGTTACATTTTTCTGGGGACCCCGACTCATGCACTCTCTTCATCTCGTCGAAAAAGACCTTCCACTTGATCCGCATGTCACCTTTACACAAGATGCTAGTGGGCTCAAGTTTCTAGAGATCGAAAACGATCATGCCAAAGCCAAGGTGGCATTGCAGGGTGGGCATGTGATGACATGGCAACCTTACCATGCTCAGGATCCCGTGCTGTGGTTGTCAGATCATGCACGCTACATGCATGGTCGTTCGATTCGCGGCGGCGTACCGATTTGCTGGCCCTGGTTTGGGGCTCACCCAACCGACAGCACTCTGTGTCCACATGGGTTTGCCCGCGTCATGCCATGGGATTTGATCGACTCCTGCACATTGCCCGATGGAGCTACCCGTCTGGTGATGCAGATTATCCATACCCCTGTGGCGCAGAAACAACTGTCATATCCCTACAGCCTAGTGTTGACTGTGGATATCGGCGATACCCTGGGTATGGCATTGTCGACGACCAATCGCGGTACACATCCCTTCATGATTGGTGAAGCATTCCATACCTATTTCCAGATCAGTGACATCGGCAATGTAGCGCTGGGTGGTCTGGAGGGTGTTGAGTACGCAGATAAGGTGCTCAACTACGAGCGTGCAACCCAGGAAGGTGATATTCGATTCAACGGCGAGTTTGACCGTGTCTATATGCATACCAACGCCAATTGCGTTATTCGTGATCCTGGCCTGAACCGTTATATCCGTATTTCAAAAACCGGCAGTAATGCCACAGTGGTCTGGACCCCCTGGGGTGAAAAGGCGCATCAGCTGGGTGATATGGGGGTAGATGACAGCTGGCGCCGGATGATTTGTGTCGAGTCAGCCAATGCGCTTGAAAACATGGTGATGATTGCGCCTAACCAGACGCATACCATGTCCGTCCGATATAGCACGCACGCGCTCACCTGAATGAATTGATGGTAAACGAGGTCATATTGATGCTTTGTCAACGCAATAGATAAGGCATGCGTTTGTATTGCACCCGATGCTTTTAATGGACCTAAAAAGTGCCTGCACGAATACCGTCTGAATTGATGCAGGTCATTTTCAGGGTCTGGAAACATGGGTATCATTCGAATGTAGTCATGGTTGTAACGCAGTAAGTATTATTTTAAGACGTCTTGAAGATCGAGTTGAAGGAGATAGCATGAAAGCATTACTGGTAACGGTTGCCGCCGCTGGCTCATTGATGCTGGCAGCACAGGCACATGCCAACGAAGCCCTGGCACAAAAAAGTGGCTGTCTGGCATGTCACAGCGTTTCACAAAAAGTACTTGGTCCATCCTATAAGGATATTGCTGCCAAGTACAAGGGTGACAAAACAGCAGAAGCCAAGTTGATCGAGAAGGTCAAAAAAGGTGGTAGTGGTGTTTGGGGCCCAATTCCAATGCCTGCCAATAGCCCGCAGGTTAAGGATGACGATATCAAAACGATCGTTCAGTGGATCCTGAAGATGTAATTGATACAGACCCGAGCGTCCAAAGCGCTCATCAAGTCTGATATATGGAAAGCCAGTTCAAAAGACTGGCTTTTTTGTTTCTTTCTGCCAGTCTCGAATTATCAGATCAGACCAATCAGAAATAGAAAGATGGCGATGATTGCAATCGGTGAGATGTAGCGGATGCTGAAGCGCCAGACCGCGTACAGGCGGTTTTTCAAGCCAAGTTCTTCCTGCACATGATGGGTACGCATCACCCATCCAGCAAAGATGGCCATCATCAAGCCACCAATCGGGAGCAGTATCGTGCTGGTGAGTTTGTCCAGCGTGTCAAAAATACCAAAGCCCAACACAATACTGACGTCCTCCCAGCGATTGAATGAGAGTGCCACAGCGATTCCGAGCAGCCAGGTGCTTAAGCCGATCAGGCAGGCTGCGTGGGAACGAAGAATGTTCGTGTTTTCCGTGATCCAGGCAGCTGCTGGCTCAATCAGTGAAATGGATGACGTCCAAGCCGCAAATGTGACCAGTACAAAAAACAAAATAGCGACAACTTGCCCTCCCCACATCTTGCCAAAGGCGAGGGGTAGCGTTTGAAAAATCAACCCTGGACCAGCCGCTGGTTCCAGTTGATGCTCAAATACCAATGCAAAAATGGTGAGCCCGGCCAATAAAGCCACCAGTGTGTCGGCCAGTGCAATGTAGCATGAGGTGCGGGCGATGGAGACATGACGCTGCAGGTAAGAGCCATAGACCATGACAGCGCCCATACCTAAGCTGAGTGAGAAAAAAGCATGACCAAGGGCGGACAAGGCGGCTGCCGGGGTGATCTTGGAGAAATCTGGGGTGAACATAAAGTCCACGGCATGGCTGAAGCTGCCTTCTGCCATGCTGTAAAAGAACAGCAGCAGTAGAATGGAAAACAGTAGCGGCATCAAAATCTTGCTGGCTTTTTCCAATCCATGATTGACACCCCGAGCAACCACCCAGACGGTCATGGCGGTGAATACCGTGTGCCAGAAAATGAGTGTGCCGGGTGAGCCTAGCATGCCTGCAAACATCTGGCCGATCATGCCGCTGTCTGCGCCTGAAAAGTCATTAGCCACTGCATGCACAATGTAGCGAATCACCCAGCCACCAATAACGCTGTAAAACGTCAAAATCAATACACCGGTGATGACCCCCATCAGGCCGACCCATTGCCAGTGATGCGATACGCCAGCTTCCTGAGCTAATAAGCGCATACCATCAGCTGGATTTTTTTGTGCACGACGGCCCAGCATGATTTCGCACATCATGAGCGGAATACCAACCAGCAGGATGCAAACCAGAAAGATCAGCACAAAGGCACTGCCGCCATTGGCACCAGCCATATAAGGAAATTTCCAGATGTTGCCCAGCCCAATCGCGGAGCCGGCTGTTGCCATGATAAAGGTCCAGCGATTACTCCAGGCGCTGCGCTTGGTGGCAGCACTCATGGTTGCTGACGCCTTTCAGCAAAGTAACGCTCAGTTTCCTGCTTCACAATGCGCGAAAGCAGCAGCAGCCCGATGAGATTGGGAATCGCCATCATGCCATTCATCAGGTCTGAAAAATCCCAGACAAATTGCAAGCTCATCATGGCGCCAACAATCACTGCGGCAATAAAGAAAATCCGGAAAATGACAATTGCGCGGCTACCCATCAAAAACTCGACGGCTTTTTCACCATAATAGCTCCAGCCAATCAGCGTGGAATAGGCAAACAGCACAGTGGCGAGGGCTACAATAATTTCACCTGTGCGTCCGAGTGAAGCACCCATGCTGACACTGGTGAGTTGACCCGCGCTCACCCCCTGCAGCCAGGCATCGGCTGTGAGTATGACCAATGCCGTCATGGTGCAGATTACCAGCGTATCAATAAAGGTTTGGGTCATGCTGACTAGCGCTTGCTTGACAGGGTCATTCGTACGGGCCGCTGCTGCCGCAATTGGCGCGGAGCCAAGGCCGGACTCGTTGGAGAACACGCCGCGTGCAACACCATAGCGGATAGCAGCGGCAATGGCAGCACCGGCAAATCCACCGGTGGCGGCGATTGGTGCAAAGGCATGATGGATGATGAGCTCGAAGGCGGCGGGGATTTTCTCCATATTCATGCATAGGGCTGCCAGCGCGGCCCCTACATAGGCCACGATCATGAAAGGTACCAGCATGGAGGTGAAGCGACCAATGGATTTGATGCCGCCAAGAATGACCAGTGCGGTCAACAACATGAGTACGACGCCTGAAACCCAGGCAGGCACATCAAAGGCGGTATTCAGGATATTTGCAGCTGCGTTAGCCTGAGTCATGTTGCCAATCCCGAAGGCCGCCAACATGGTGAAGATTGCAAAAAGCGTTCCTAGCCACGGCAGGCCAGCGCCTTTTGCAATGTAGTACATCGGTCCACCTCGCATACCGTGTGGTCCTTCCTCACGGTATTTGATGGCGAGTACAGCCTCTGAATATTTGGTCGCCATTCCTACTAGACCGGTCATCCACATCCAGAACACAGCACCGGGACCACCCAGCGTGATGGCGGTTGCCACGCCGACAATATTGCCGATACCAACGGTCGCTGCGAGGGCGGTCATTAAGGCAGCAAAGTGGCTGATGTCCCCTTTGCCATGCTTATCACGGTGAAAAATCATCCGCAGCGCCATGGGTAAAGCGCGGAACTGCAGACCTTTGAGAATAATCGTGAGATAGACACCAGTGCCTACAAGTAGAACCAACATCGGGGCGCCCCATACCCAGCCAGAAAGAGTGGCAACAAGGTTTTCAGCGGCATTCACGTATTTTTCTACTCCCTGAGCGGCTTCAGCCTTGATTATAGACAGAATCGCCGCTGCATTGACAGTCGTTTAATGCGCGATGTGATGCTGGTCAGGGTTTTGCCAGCCAATCACGCGCTGTCAGAAACTCGCTGTAAAGTCTTGCTTCATCGCTACCTTCAGAGGGTTTCCAGTCATAGCGCCATTTGACAATTGGCGGCATCGAAAGGAGGATAGATTCAGTGCGACCATTCGACTGTAAGCCAAACAGCGTGCCACGGTCGAACACCAGATTGAATTCGACATAGCGCCCACGGCGGTAGGCTTGAAAATCGCGCTCACGCTCGCCATAAGGGATGTCTTTACGACGTTGTACAATCGGAAGATAGGCGTTGAGAAAGGCATCTCCAACGCTTTTCAGCATGGCAAAACTCTGTTCGAAGCCCAGCTGATTGAAGTCATCGAAAAAAATGCCACCAATGCCGCGCGGTTCCTTGCGATGCTTGAGATAAAAGTAGTCATCGCACTGCTGTTTGAATTGAGGATATAAATCCTTATTGTAGGGGTCCAGAGCCTCGCGACAGGTGCGATGGAAGTGAATGGCGTCTTCTTCGAAGCCGTAGTAAGGCGTCAAATCCATACCACCACCAAACCACCAAATCGGCTGCGTCTCATGGGCTGCGCCATCGTTGCCTGCCTCAGCGGCTTCGCGTCTACCATCTACGGTGTGTCTTGTCGCCGCTTCGTTGGCGCCTTGGCTCGCTCCATGATGCTTTGCCGATCCCTCAACTGACTCGCCGCCTTGTCTCGACTGCACATTCTGTCCAGATATTGCTGAACTCTTTGATCTCTCAGCACCTTGTTTCGCACGCAAATCCTGTTCGGATATTCCAGAAGGGGTTTTTGCGACGAAAAAGCGCACGTTCATATGCACGGTCGGTACATAGGGGTTGCGCGGATGAAACACCAGCGAAACGCCCATAGCTTCCCATGCGCGGCCAGCAGCTTCGGGATGTGCAGCGCTGGCAGAAGGGGGGAGTTTATTGCCTTTGACATGAGAGAAGCCAATGCCAGCCCGTTCAAAGACATGACCTTCTTCCAACATGCAGGAGGTGCCGCCACCGCCTTCTGGGCGTTGCCAGCTATCGTGCAGGAAATGCTTGCCATCGACCAGTTGCACAGCCTCGACAATGCGGTTCTGCAAGTGCTGCAAATAGTCATATACCAGTTGCGGATTCATGGGATTCCTGTGCTGACGATTGATATTGGATGATGCTATGGTCGGATAATCCGGCCAGTCTGTAAATCCTGAATACGAGAAGGTTTTTTTGCACGTCCGGTTCTGCCGGGAATCACCCGAACCTGATGCCCAAACAGACGATAACATTCACGCGTGGTTCTAGCCGGCTGACACCCACTTCGATTAGCGCTGGTAGATACCAATGCCATGTTGGCCGATTGGCAGAGATGTTTGGTGAGTGCATGTGAGGTGACACGAATGGCAATGGTCTTGTGTTGTCCGGTTAGCCATTTTGGACAGTCATTGGCTGCAGGCACCAACCAGGTATGCCCTCTGGCACCCGGCTGCCAGGAATCCAGCATTTGCGCCAATTGTGCCGCGCTCACGGGTGCAACGTAGGGTTTGAGTTTGTCATAGGTATCTGCGACCAGAATCAGGCCTTTGCGCTGCGGGCGGCCTTTGAGACGCAAGATTTTTTGTACTGCGCGCCGGTTGGAAGGGTCGCAACCAAGACCAAAAATGGATTCTGTCGGATAGGCGATGACGCCACCGGCTTCAAGAAATGCGTGAAGACCTCTTGAGAGCGGCATCCTGTAAATTAGCCTTTAACTGCGCGATAACCAATATCCGTGCGGTATTGCGCACCATCAAACTTGATGTCATCCGCAATCTGATAGGTGCGGCTTTGCGCATATTTGACGGTTTCACCCAGCGCGGTGACACAGAGTACCCGTCCACCACTGGTGAATACCTTGTTATCTTCAAGCCGTGTTCCGGCATGAAAGACCTGAGCATCTACGAGTGATTCAGGCAGGCCGGTAATTTCATCGCCAGTGCGTGGGTTTTCAGGATAATTGGCCGATGCCATCACCACACCGAGCGCTACTCGGCGGTCCCATTCGGCTTCAGCCTGATCCAGTGTGCCGTCGATGGCATGCTCAAGCAAGCCAACCAGGTCACTCTTCAGGCGTAGCAGAATTGGCTGAGTTTCCGGGTCACCCATGCGGCAATTGAATTCTAGTGTTTTGATACTGCCATCGGGGCTGATCATCAGACCTGCGTAAAGAAAACCAGTGTAGGGAATGCCGTCCTTCGCCATCCCATCAACAGTGGGTTTGATGATTTCACGCATGGCACGTGCGTGGATTTCTGGGGTCACGACTGGCGCTGGGGAATAAGCGCCCATGCCTCCTGTATTCGGACCCTGATCGCCATCCAGCAGGCGTTTGTGATCCTGACTGGTCGCCAGTGGCAGGATGTGTTTGCCATCGACCATCACAATGAAACTGGCTTCTTCTCCTTGCAGGAACTCTTCAATGACAACCCGTGCACCTGCGCTGCCAAGCTTGTTGTCTGCCAGCATGGCATCAATGGCTGCGTGCGCTTCTTCCAGCGACATGGCCACCACCACACCTTTACCTGCGGCCAGTCCATCGGCCTTGATGACAATTGGCGCGCCTTGCTGATTGACATAGTCATGAGCAGCGTTGGCTTCTGTAAAAGTGGCATAAGCAGCGGTGGGAATGCCATGACGCAGCATGAACGCCTTGGCGAAATCCTTGGAAGACTCAAGCTGGGCGGCTTCTTGTGTGGGGCCGAAAATTCTCAATCCGCGAAGCCGAAATGCATCGACAACGCCTTGTGAGAGCGTGGCTTCAGGCCCAACGACAGTGAGCTGAATTTGTTCCTGCTCGGCAAAGTCAGCGAGTTCAGAGACTTTGGTGATGGGCACATTGACCATGTCCGGGTTGAGCGCGGTACCTGCATTGCCAGGCGCAACATAGACGCGGCTCACGGTTTTGTTTTGCGCCAGTTTCCAGGCCAGAGCGTGTTCACGGCCACCGCCACCAATAACGAGTACCTTCATAATCAATCCATTTTTTGAGCGAGTCGCGGTGTCTGATGTCGGCTAAGTCTGGCTTGCTTAACATCCGCTAGGCGCATGTTAGCCTTTATCGCAACTCCGTGCTCGCTGATTCCTTGTCTATCAAATCGATATGCCGCGACAATTGCT